>Ga0308393_1000465_pt1 | contig 21357 bp, 22 predicted proteins | sample Hotspr2Sampleee2_FD_202364 | JGI IMG/M metagenome (GOLD analysis project Ga0308393, IMG submission 202364) | Hot spring phototrophic mat microbial communities from Mushroom Spring, Yellowstone National Park, Wyoming, United States - 20050630_ee2 ... | reverse complement strand
TGACATGAGAAGCGGCGCGGTGCGCCATGCTCGGCACCCTCGCCGCGCCGTCCGCGATTCTCCTGAGGGTCGTTGCGCACGGCGCTGGCGGCGTGCGGCGGTGCGTCCGCCGCGTCCCATCTCTCTGGAGAACTCTGGCATCCCCTCTATTCTCTGACTGCCGCCCGTTGCGACAGACCGCGCCGGTATGTTCCGTCGTTCACGTCGCTACGTCGCCCGCGTTGCCGCCGGTGATCGGCGCCGGTCGGTGCGATTCGGCGGAGCGGTGGGAGCGGAGGGGATGCATCCATGCGTGCGACATTGGGGGCGGTGTTGGTTCGTCGGAGCAGGTATGCGGCGTGGTGATGCGGCATGGCGGGGTGTTCAAGCAAACGGTGACGCAACGCAACCACAACGAACCTCAAATCGCCGTACAATACGGACATCTATAGCGTAGCGGCGGCGGAGTCGTCGCCGCATGGATGCAGTGCGCGGCGCTATGCGTCGCGTTGCCGGACGATCAGGATGCAGAAGCGCGCGGGGCGCCAGCGCCCCGCGCCGCAGCGCCCGACCACCGGGCGCATGAGGTTCGCACCTATGACCGCACCATCATCGCCGCACCCCGACGATGCGCTGCACTTCGCCCGCGAGCTCGCCGACATTCTCGGCGAGCGTCAGGGCAGTCGCGGCTACCGGGACATCCTGCGCGTCGCCCGCGTCGTCGGGCTGCCGGCCATGAAACTGGCGGCGCGCGAAACGCTCAAGATTCTCGACGCCGATGGGTTGCCCACGCTGGACGGCGCGCGGCGGCGGACGCCGGGCGGCGTGTTCTTGCGCCTGGTCTTCGAGGCGTGCAGCAGCAAGGAGCGTCGGCGGCTGTTCGGGGAAGGCGCCACAATGCCGAAGGTCTTCCAGAGTCGCGCCGCGTTTCGGGAGCGGTTTGCGGCGCTCGTGCGGGACCACCGGCGCCGCGTCGCCGCCGAGCGCCAAACGCGCGGCGAGACAGTCCCCGCCGACCGCCAGCGCCCGTCCGCTGACCAGCGTCGCGCCACCGGCAAGACGGCAGCAGCCGACCGCCAGCGTCCGTCCGCTGACCAGCGTCGTGCCACCGGCAAGACGGCAGCAGCCGACCGCCAGCGCCCGTCCGCTGACCAGCGTCGTGCCACCGGCAAGACGGCAGCAGCCGACCGCCAGCGCCCGTCCGCTGACCAGCGTCGCGCCACCGGCAAGACGGCGGAGGATCGGCGCTGAATGCGCCGCCGAGAGGATGGGCGTGCAGCGAATGGACGGCGCGGCATGCAGCGCGCCGCGTCGCCGCTGTCGTGGTGCGCCGTCGCCGGTGCGCGTGGTCGGCGTCGCGCCCCTGCTGGGCGTGTGGGTTACGCATCCCACGCTGCCAGCACCAGCTGCCGGGTGCGGTACTCGCCGTACTGCCGCAGTTCCTTCTCCTTCAGCACGCGAAACGTCTCGCCGGGAAAGTCGGGTCCTTCCACGTCGTGCGGGCCGAGGATGTAGCGCAGGTCGTCGCGGGAGACGCCGTACAACCGCGCGATGCGCGCATCGAGTTCGGCGCGGATGTGCGCGCGCCGCCTGCCAGGCCGCCGCAATGCGGTCGGAGAGGGGGCGCGTCCGCGCCATGCCAAAATCGTCGGGACGCTGTCCGTCCACCGCGCTGGCAGCAATCGCGTCGAGCATGTCGGCGGGCAACAACCCGCCCTCGGTGATGATGGTTTTCATCGCGCGCTTGCCTTCGCTGACACGAACGTCGCGCTGCGGCGGGCCCGCCGCCGGACGTGCGCGCCGGGCCTCCGCCGTTGCATTCTACGACAGATGCAGATGCCGTCGGTTGGCATGGCGCTCCGACGACTGGCGGCGACCGACGGAGGCGCAGCCGCCGACGGTAGACGGGGAGGGCGAGAAGGAGGCGCAGAAGAGAGAAAAATCAATCTGAGCGACGCGCCGGTGCGATGCCGTTGCATCGGTGCAGGCAGCACGCATCAGTGCAGGCAGCGCAGGCGGTGCGGGCGCCGCAGGACGGGCCCGGCAAACGCAGCGGGGATGCATTGCGTGCCGCCGTGCCGCTTCGGTGAGATCGCCGCGCGCGGTGATGACGCCGGATGCAGCACAGGTTGCGCCGGAGTGGCCAGTTGACGATCTGCTGCCGCCCTTGCGGGCAGCGAGGCCGCTGGACAGGGTGCATGTCTGGGTGTCGCCCGATCCTCCGGCGGTGCAGTTTTTCACCGGCGGGTGGCTGCTGCTGGCGCTGGCGGCGCGGGTGCACGACCTGGCGCTGCCGAACGATTCGCCAGGCATGGACGCTGCAGGCATAGTGCGCCTGGGGGAGACGGTCGGGGTGACGATCACCGACCTGGCGAGCGTGGACGCGGCGCTGACAGCGGTGCTGGATGCGCCCTCCGGATAGGCGATGCCGCGCCGCCGCGCTGCGGGGCCCCATCCGGCGCGGCATTCGTCGTCTCCGGTTTGGCCATTGCCATCACCCCCGCGCCAGAATCCTGCCAACCCCCGACCAATGGCGACACGGCGAACGCGCTGTGAGTATCGGCGCATCCGCCGCGTCGTCCATCGGTAATCATCACCGACACCGGCGCATGCGCCAGTGTCGCGCCGGATCATTGCGCCGCCATTCTCGACTCGTAATCCCTGCTGGCGGAAAGATCCTCCAGCCGCACCCGGCACACCAGGCGGAACACGGTCCGGGTCGAACAGTGCAACCGCTGTGCCAGGGTCCGCACCGACTTGCCGACCGCGACCCCGTGCGCCACGACCTGCACCCGGTCATCCGCCGGCAGTGCGGGCACTGCCAGCACGGTCAACACATCGGCATCCACATGCCGCGCCCGTGCCACGCACCATCTTCCCGCTGCCGCAATAGAGCAGCGAATCAGCGCCCCCTCGTCCGGCGTCAATGCCAGGGGCAGGAGCATGCGCCCATGCTGACGCAACGGGATGCCCGCATCCCGCACCCGCCGCCGCGCCGTGCGATGTCTAGCCGAAACGCCGCGCAATGGCGCGGAGACTCAACCGCTCCTCGAGGTACAACCGGCGCAGGTTCGCCCCATCTCGCCGGTCATTGCCACCCATCACTCCATCTCCTCCCCGACGCGCCGTTCCTGAGCGGTGCGTTCCTGCTGCATCGCTTCTCGCGCCATCTGGCGCAGCGTCGCTGCTATCACCGCCAAAGGCGGCGCGTCTGCCGGACGCGTCCGCATGCCGCGCTCCAGCAGCACTGCACCCGCCGTCCACACTGCCGCCAGCGTTCATGCGCGGGCGCCGTCGCCGGTGACCTGCGTCGCCGTTGCCATTTGAATGGGGTCGCCCCGGGCCGATGCCCAGGGCGTATTCGTTTCTTCCTCGCTCCGCAGGTGGAGGGACGGGCGCTACGGGAGGAGCACCTGCAGCGTGTCGAGGAGGTCTGGGATGGCGCTCAAGCCCTGGCTTCCCATGGCATGCACGGTGATCAAGCCGCGCGCCACGGCGATGCCGGTCGCTCGTGATGCGCCGTGCAGCGGCGTCACGCCGGGAACGGGCGGGGTGGTGGAGTCCTCCCCTGCCGTCCGGGGGAGGGATGGCAGGCGCGTCGTATAGGTCACATCGTCGAGCGGAAAGCGGATCGTCCACCCGAGCGGACAGTCCGGGTCGGGCGCGACCTGCACGGCGGCGACCGGCGGCGCGGGATCGATCCACAGCGCGGGCTGTGGGTGCAGGCCGATGGTCTGGATGACCACATCCGCCAGCACCGTGCGGCGGCGGGTCTGTACGCCGATACAGCGCCCGTCCGCGATCAACGGAGTGGCGGATGGCGCGCGCAGCACGGGAATGGCGCGGCGGCGCGCCTGCGTCGTCAGGATGCGCCAGACGCGGCGCATGTCGGCGACGATCAGGCGCAGAGGATCATCACCGAGCGCGTCTGGTCCCGCGCGCCCCGCATGCGGGTCGTCTGGGGCGCGCATAACCGGCAGCAGGGCGGTCGACGGGTGCGCGGTGCGTCCGGCGGGCAGCGCGCCGAACCATGCGGCAGCGCGGTCGGCGCGGCGCCGCAGGTCGGTGGTGGGGGCGAGCCACTCCGGCGGCGTTCCCGGCGCAGCCAGCGCCAGGGCGGGCGGCGGTCCCCCGGCGCGCTGCACCCAGACGACGCGGCGGCGCTCACTGAGGGAAACGGCGATGGCGGCGGCCAGCACGCCGTCGCCGAGGACAATCAGCGGATGGGCGTCTCGTGCATGGGCGTCCTCGGTGATCGGCGCAGGGATCGCTGCCAGTAGTGCGGTACGGTCGGCGGAGTCCGGCAACGTTCGGACGATGGCACGCAGGCGGCTCCGTGTCGGCGATCCGATGGTCGGCAGCAGCGGGGCAGCGGCGGCGAACGCGGCATCCGGCGCTCCCCGGCGCCGCGAGGCATCGTCCCTGTCGGTGCGGCGCGGCGGCGGCTCTGGCAGGGCATCGAGATTCAGGGCGGTGGCAATGCGCGCCAGCGTGTCCGGCGGCGCGCCGCGCTTGCCGGTTTCGATCCGATGATAGGTCGTTGCGCTGATCCCGGCCCGGGCGGCGACCTCGCGGACGCGCAGGCGCTGCACCTGCCGGGCGGCGCGCAGGCGCGCGCAGGCGTCAGCATCGAGCGGTGGATAGGATCGTCGGGGCATGCGGTCTCCTTTCTACTCTGTGTTGGCGCAGGTGAGCATACCATACGCCGACCATGCACTGTGCGTGGAAAACGGGCGCATGGCGGGCGCGGCATAGGGTGGCATCGGGAGAACGGGACGCGCTGCTGAACGGCGTCCTGCAGACTGGAACAGGGAGGGAAGGATGTTTGAGGACGTCAAGCGCCGTGCGCGCGGCATGGAGCGATGATGACCCCTCGGCAGCGGCATCCGCTGCGTCCGATGCCGATACGTCGGACGTCGATGAACGCGGCGACATCGATGCAGCGCCAGCGCCGCAGATGATCGACGATCCGAACCGCCTGGGGGAGGCGCTCTGCGTGATCCTCGTCTGGCGGACGGAACGGAGCGTGACGCTGGAGCTGCGCGATTGTCCGCGTTCGGATGCGGTGCCGCCAGCATGATAGGGATGCCGACATCCAGCGCATGCTGGTGACTCCGCTGCTGTGCAGTGCTGCAGCCACGCTTGGCTACGTGGCGTCGCTCATTCTGCTGCCGAGCGGTGCCGTCTTCGCGGCAACCTATGGCGCGGCCTACGCCGCGCTGTGCAGGGCGCGCGGATCGGGCGGCGCGCCCTGCAGGTGCGGCTGCACCTGGCTATCGCCGAGGTGGGGGAAACCAGCGGCGCCGTCGCCTTCAGCGACCATCCGCTGGTCGGCTGGATCGGCGCCGTCACATGCGTCCTGCCAGTTGCAGCGCCGGGAGCTGCGCGATCTGGGCACCTGGCGATAGGTGGACCCGGCGCTGCCGCCGCGCGTGGCACCGGTCATCGCTGAGGTCGGCGATCTCCTCGCGGCGACCAGCGCGGACCTGGCAGCGGCGCTGTTGGTGCTGGCGCGCAAAGCGCGCGGTCGGCATCTATGTTGTGGCGGCGACCCAGCGTCCCTCAGCGGACGTGCTGACGGGCGAGAGCAAGACGAACTTCCTGGCGCGCGTCGCGCTGGCGTTGCCGACGGCTATTGACAGCCAGGTGGCCTTGGGGCAGGCCGGGGCGGGAATGCTGTTGCGACCCTAACGGCACGCTGTGGCAGACGCAGGCCCCTTTGGTCGAGGAAACCGACGGCGCCTGGCCAGGGGGAGTGATGATTACCAGACGGCGCCCGTAATCACCACGCGGAGGTTGGGGAAGGCTTCCTAACGGTGGATGCCCTCGTGCAGCGATCCGGACTGATCGTCCATCCTGACACCTTCGTGCGGGCGACGTGGGTGCGAGATGATCCAGAGCAGCAGCGGTGATGACAGCGACACCTCCATGCAGGCGACGTGGGTGCGCCAGTTGACAGTGGCGGCGCGTGAGCATGAAGCGCAGATCATCATGGCGAACCCAGCGCGGGACGCCGGAGAGCAGCGGCGAATCGCCGCGGGTGGCGGCGCGGGCGCTGGCGCCCGCTGCGCGACTGCCGCACCCACGCGCGACCGCCAGGGCACGATAGACTGCTGGTGATTACCGTCGTGCGCGGGCCGGACGCGCATGTGGCGGCATGGCGGGTGCATGCGGTCGTGGTCGGATCGACGCGCTGATCGCTGCATGCGCTGGCGCAGGAGGCGCTGGTCGAGGCGCTGACGGCAGGTGCCGTGCGCGTGCTTGTCTGGCTGGTCGCCGCTGCGCCGCCGGACGCATCCGTCCTGGCGCCCCCAGTGTGGGATGCGCTGCGACGGCGGGGCTGGACGCTTGCGCCCGCCCCCGCCATCCCGACACCGCTGGTTCCCCCTCAATGGAGGATGCCTGGCGCGGCACCGGTCGTTATTATGGATCAGGCTGCGCATCCGGCGGCATTGGCGCCGGACGCGCCAAACGAACAGGAGGCGTGCCATGTGGCGTTCGCTGCTTGAGTCTCTTTGGCGCGATCCGGAAGAGACGCTGACGATCGCATTGCAGACGATCATTCCGGTCGTGACACTCAGCGTGAGTATCTGGGGGGCGTTCACCTTCTGGGCGACGACGTTCGGATCGCCAGCGTTGGCGCTGGGCGTTATGCTGGCGCTGGAGAGCATCGCGCTCATCGGGTTCGTTCTGCATGTGGCAGACCTGGCGCCGCGTCACCCGTTTCGCGCGCTGCGCCACACCCTGCCGCTGCTGCCGGCGGCGCCGCTAGTACACCCGGTGCATGATGTGCTGATCGCATCGCCGATCATCGCCGATTTCGCCACGGCGGTGCGGTGGACGCTCGATACCACCGCATGGGTGGCTGCCGGGTTGCTGACGGCGACGGCGGTGGGCATTGCCTGGGTCGCATGGGAGACGTGCGGTGACACGCTGCGCAACCGCCAGGCGTGGGTGTTGGCGCGCATTGACCGGGAGCGGACGCGCGAGATGCAGCGCATCCGGGTCGATCAGGCGCGAGCGCGCGCCGAACTGGACGTGCGTGAGGCGCAGGTGGCGGCAGTGCGCGAGGCGACGCGGCGCCAGCTGGAAGCCGAGCGGCGCGAACTCGAGAATATGATCCCCGTTATGCAGGCGAGTCTGGCGGCAGCAGTGCAGCGCCAGGAAGCGGTGCGGCATGCGTTGCAGGAGTTGAACAGCGACGTTGAATCCGGTTTGCCCGCGCCTGCGCCGCCGCCCCCGGCGCCGCCCCCGGTCGGGAAAGGCAGCGCCCCGGCGCAGGCGCCGCTTGAGGTCCGGTTGGCGTATGCTGCGTTCCTGATAACCCAGGGACACGGGATGCGGGCGGCGGCGCAGGGCGCCGGGCTTGCCCCGTCAACCCTGGGCGACCGTCTGCGTGCCAGCAATAGGGATGCGGCGCGGCTCTATCAGCAGGTTCGTGCCGCGCTGCCGGCAGACGCGGCAGCGCTGTTGGATGAGCTGATCACGGCACGAGCAGGGCGCTGATGGCTTCCGTGCTGCCTGGTGGGAACGGGCGGCGCCCCCCCTCGCGTGCTGGGGAAGCCGGGGAGGGAGAGGCTGCCGGTTCGGTATGTCGGGTTGGAGGAAACGGAACCGAACCGGTACATCATCGTAGTCGTCGCTCCCCCGTCGATGGTTCCGACGGTGTCGCCGGGCGCTGCCCCTCCATCCCGCCTGCCTCGCCGGTGTCTGATCGCCAACGTCGGCGGGCGTGGGTGTGGCCATCGCGGACCGATGCCGCGCTGATCATGCTGCTGGCGCTGGTGGCGCTGGTCGGACCGGTGACCATCGTCTCCGGGCGATACCCATCAATGCGCTATCATGCGCGCGCCCTGTTCTGTCGCAAAACGATAACCGGAGCAATTGCCCATGCTGCACATGTTGCTGGATCGGCTTTCCCGCCTGATTGCCAGGGGCGCGCCGCTGCTGGTCATTGCACTGCTAGCGGCGCGCTGCGCGTCCCCGGCGGCAGCGCCGCCGGCGCCCGTCCCGGCGCCTTCCGCCCCGACCTCGCCCGCAGTCTGAACGTCCTTGGGGTTTGCTTTGCGGCGCTGGATCGGCACGCGGAGGCGCTGGACGCCTATGAAGCAGCCGTGCGCACGCTGCTTCCCGTATTCCAGCGCCTGCCGGCAGCGTTCGCCAATCAGATGGCGTACAGCGTGTGGGATTATGTGACTGCGTGTCAACGCCTGGGACGCACGCCGGACGCGGCGGTGCTGGCGGCGGTGCAGCAGCATCTGGAATGACGCGCGCGCCGCGAGAATCGTCGTTTCCCGCATGGCGCGCCCCTCATTCGTGCGATCATTGCAGCGCTGCGGAACCGCATGCATGCCTGGTTGCGCCGGGAGAACCGATGACCTGCGCGCCGGTCGTTGCCATCCAGAACGGCGGCGGCGAGATGACTGCGATGCCGGGCGCGGTCATACCTGGTTGAAGCGGTGCGGAACACCCAGATCGAATCTGTGCTATAATCGCAGCATTGCTGAAACGCATATTCGCACTTTTGCTCCCGGAACGACATGACCTGTGTGCTGGCCTTTGCCATGCAGAAAGGCGGCGTCGGCAAGACGACCACCGCGCTCAGCCTGGGCGTTGCGCTGGCGCGGCGCGGCGCGCGCGCGCTCCTCGTCGATCTCGACCCCCAGGCCAACCTGACGCAAGGGCTGGGGATCGACCCGGCGGCAGTCGAATACTCGATCTACGAAGTGCTGCTGAACCCCGATCAGGGCGCCGGCTTCGCCGTGCTGACCACCGCCTTTGGCGTCGACCTCATTCCCTCGACGCTTGATCTGGCCGGCGCCGAACTGGAACTGGCCGGCAAGGTCGGGCGCGAACTGCTGCTGCGCGAAGCGCTCGCCCCGATCCACGCCCGCTACGACTACATCCTGCTTGACCCGCCGCCCAGTCTCGGCCTCTTCACGCTCAACGCGCTGGCCGCCGCCGACGCTGTGATGGTGCCGCTACAAACGCACGCCTATGCGTTCAAGGCGATGCCGAAGCTGGAAGCGACCATCGCGCTGGTGCGCAAACTCAATCCCGGACTCGCCATCGGCGGCATTGTCTGCACCATGGCGGATCGCCGCACCAATCTCAGCCAGGTCGTCGAAGCGCAGATTCGCGCTGCCTACGGCGATCTGGTGTTTCGGACCGTTATTCCTCTGAATACCAAACTCGCCGAGGCGCCGGCGGCGGGCGCCCCGATCGCCGACTACGCCCCCTCGAGCGCTGGCGCCCTGGCCTATGCAGCGCTCGCCGAGGAAGTGGAGCAGCGCTATGGCCGATAAAGATGAACTGAGGCGTCTGTTGAGCGGCGATCCGCCGCGCGCAATCCGCCGCGGGCGGGGCGTGCGCCTCTCTATCGAGGATGCGCCTGCTGCGGAAACGCATGAACGCACGTCTGCATCTCCGCAAGAAAGTGCTTCTGCACCTTCGCAGGAACGCATGTCTGCATCTCCGCACGAACGCACGTCCGCATCTCCGCAAGAAAGCAGAAGCGCTGAAACGCACAAGTGCAGACCTGCATCTCCGCGTGAAAGCGTTTCCACACCTTCGCAGGAACGCATGTCTGCATCTCCGCACGAACGCACGTCTGCACTGACGCATGAACGCGGGATTGTCGAAAAGCGCGATGGCGATTCTGCGCCAAAGCGCGTCAATCGCGGCTACATGCTGCGTGAGGATGTCGTCCGCGACCTGCGCGTGCTGGCGGTGCTGGAGGGGCGCAAGCTCTACGAAGTCATGGAAGAAGCGCTCATGGCGTACCTGGCGCAGCGGTGGGGCGACGCGGCGCCGCGTGACCTCGCATCCGCGCAGCAACGCATCGTCGCTGAAACACAGGAACGCGCTTCAGTACATTCGCAGGAACGCAGGATCACCGAAACGCAGCATGACGCTAACGCGCCGAAGCGAGTCAATCGCGGCTTCGTGCTGCGTGAAGACGTCGTCCGCGACCTGCGCGTGCTGGCGGTGCTGGAAGAGCGCAAACTCTACGAGGTCATGGAAGAGGCGCTCATAGCGTACCTGGCGCAGCGCCGGAGCACGTAGCGGCGGCGTTCCGTCTGGTTGACAATGTGAACCAACACTGCTATTATTGCGCGGGACGGTTAACGAGATAAACCAGGAGATGCCGGTCTGCACCTCCTGGTTTGCCGGATAAACCAACGGACGCGCCATGACGCCTGATGACGCACAGATACCCCGCGAACAACTGCCGATTGCGCTCTTCGACGGCGCCGTGCTCGCCGTGCGCGCCGCCGACGGCGCGATCTACCTGGTCGTCGCCGATCTCTGCGCGGTGCTGCAGCTCAATCTCTCTTCGCACCTGCGCGCCATCCGCGCCGACGCCCGGCTGCATCTGACGCCGTTTCGCCTGCGGATCGGCCACCAGGTGCGCACGCAGGAATGCCTGCTGCTCGACGATATTCCGCTCTGGCTGCTCAAGGTCCGTCCATCGCGCGGCAATGCGCACGCAGCCGAGCGGCTGCGCTACGTACAAACCTACCTAATCGCCAGCGTCCGCTCCGCCTTCGCCGCGCTCACCGGGCTGCCTGACGCCCCGAGCCGGCAGATCGAGGACATGCAGGACCTCGACCGCATCGACCGGGCGTTGCGTGCGCTGGACGACCTGGCGGCGCGCCAGGCGCAGCTTGAAGCAAGCCAGGAGCGCGCGCGCGCCGCCTGGCGCGACCTGGCAGCGCAAATCCGCGAGGTGCGCGGCGTGCTGCCGCTGGTTGACGACCTGCGCGCCCGCCTGCATGAGGTGGAGCGCCAGATGCATGTGCGCCTCTCGCCCGATCAGCGCAACACGCTGTATCGGCTGGTGCAGGCGTGGGGCGAGGCGCGCGCAGCGCGCGGCACTGCGTCGCCGCCGAGCGCGGCGTTCCGGCGCTGTTGGGCGGAGTTCAACGCGCGCTTCGGCATTGCGACGTATACCGATCTGCCAGCGAACCGGTTTGATGAAGCGGTGCAGTTCGTCCAGGCGCAGTACCGTGCGCTCACCGGCGACGACCTGCCCGCCGGTATTCAGGAGAGACTGCTATGACCGACGATCCCATCGATCTTGCGCGCATCATCGGCGCACGGTTGCGCGAGGCGCGCCTGCACGCGCGCCTGACGGTGCGGGAAGCGGCGGCGCGCGCCGGGCTGCGGGGGCATGCGACCCTCGTGCAGTATGAGCGCGGGGCGGTGCTGCCGCCGCTGCATCGTCTCGCGGCGCTGGCGCGCGTCTACAACGTGTCGCTGGCCGGTCTCTTGGTCGCTGATGCGGACCTTAGCCCGGTCGTCGATCTGCTCGACCGCGCCGACGCCGCCCAGATCGGCGCGCTGGCGCACCTGCTGACGCACGCGCTGGACGCCGCCGCGCCCGCCGCGCAGCAGCGCGCATGAGCCGCAGGCGCAGCGCGGCGCCGCCTCCGCTCGCCTCCGCAGCCGGGAGAACGGGGATGGACGTCGGCGCCGTGCGACATGGAGGCATGATGACGAAGTGGACGGATCGCATCACACCCGAACGTGCGCCGCAGGTGTCCATGCAGCACAGGCGCGCGCATAAGGGACGCGCTCGTCTGAACAACCCGGCGAACGGCCTCGCCAAACCGGCCCGGCTGGACGCCGTTCCGCAGCCGACTCGTGAGAGCGTTCGCGTCGCGCACGTCTGCACTGCGGACGTGACGCGGGAGCGGATCATGCGCTTTCCAGTTCTGTCCGCAGCACGATGAGACGTAGAGACGAAAACACCGACGCTCGTCTCAACGACCAGGACGAACCATGGACGGCGGCGCCCAACCGCCTGCTGCAGGATGCGCGGCTGAGCCGGAGCGCACGCCTGCTCTACTGCGTCCTGCTGATGTTCGCCGACGACAGCGGTCAGGCGTTTCCGTCGCAGCGCCGCCTGGCGCGGGCGCTCGGACGCATGACGGCCAACGGCGCGACGGCGCGTCCGACATCGTTGCGCAGCGTGCAGCGCTGGCTGCACGAATTGCGCGCCGCCGGCTGGCTGACCTGGCATCGTTCTTCCACCGGCGTGAACGTCTACACGCTGACCACGGCGTCTGACGCTGGCGACGCCCCGCCTGCCGCCGGTGACACCCCGCGTCGGGTGAATCTGGGCGAAGCATGGACGGCAGTCCCGAACCGCCTGCTGACCGACGCGCGGCTCACGCGCGGCGCGCGCCTGCTCGCCTGCATGTTGTTCATGTACGCCGACAGGCATGGTCAGGCGTTTCCCTCGCAACGGCGCCTGGCGCGCCTCATGGGATGCCAAGCGCCTGACGATGCCGATGACGCCGATGCTCGTCCGACGACCTTGCGCAGCGTGCAGCGCTGGCTGGACGAATTGCGCGCCGCCGGCTGGCTGACCTGGCAGTGCATCCGTCGCACGAACCTGTACACCTTGACCACGCCGTCCGTCAGCAGGTTGAGGGCGCCGCGCATGAGGCGTGGTCGTCGTCGCAGGCGCTATCAGCGGCGGCGCGGATCGCCGCCATCATCCTTGCCAGGGAGCGCAGCCGGTCGGTGACTCTCCGGTCCCTCCGCACTCTGGGGAGTGCGGAGGGCGCGCGCAGCTGACGTTTGGCATGCAGCCCAGATCAAGACGACGTACCACACGCACAGCGCCAGGAAATCATGCAGGCGCGCCAGATTGCGCCAGTCGCTTGACAAATTCGCTCGTTCGAGCGAGTATTAAGCAACGTTTCAGCAGGCGACCGCACAGAAGTTCGATGCGCCGAGCCGCAAGCGGTTGACAGCGCAAGGTTAGGGGGAAGAAAGGAGTAGCGAGCGCCGCTAAAGGTTTGCCGACCAAAACGACGCTCGCTCTAATGTGTGCGGAACCAAACCGCACCAAGATACGGTACGATATGAATTATACGACAAAACCAGCACAACGCAAGCCCCCACACAACGACACCCGTCGGATCGCTTTGAATGAACCGTGGACGGCGGTTCCCAACCGCCTGCTGCAGGATGCGCGGCTGAGCCGCAGCGCGCGCCTGCTCTACTGCGTCCTGCTGATGTTCGCCGGCAACAGCGGCGAGGCGTTCCCGTCGCAGCGCCGCCTGGCGCAGGCGCTCGGACGCATGGCGGCTAACGGCGCGACGGCGCGTCCGGCGTCATTGCGCAGCGTGCAGCGCTGGCTGCACGAATTGCGCGTCGCCGGCTGGCTGACCTGGCGGCGATCGTCCTCCGGTGGAAACGTCTACACGCTGGCCACGGCGTCTGACGCTGGCGACGCCCCGCCTGCCGCCGGTGACACCCCGCGTCGGGTAAATCTGGGCGAAGCATGGACGGCAGTCCCGAATCGCCTGCTGACCGACGCGCGGCTCACGCGCGGCGCGCGCTTGCTCGCCTGCATGTTGTTCATGCACACCGACAGGCATGGTCAGGCGTTTCCCTCGCAACGGCGCCTGGCGCGCCTGGCGGGGTGGCGGCGGGCGCCCGATGCCGCCGAGGGCGCCGACGCTCGTCCGACGACCCTGCGTAGCGTGCAGCGCTGGCTGCACGAATTGCGCGCCGCCGGCTGGCTGACCTGGCAGCGCACCCGCCGCACGAACCTGTACACCATGACCGCGCCGCCCGCTAGGGACGACGCCGTGCCAGCGACGAACACCGCACCGCCGGATGACCAGCGCAAGGAGAAACCAGGACATGGCACAGCAGGCGCAGCGCGCGCGCCGCCGGCGGCGCCGGACTCGTCGAACGATGCAACGGAGACGCAGCGCTTTCTCGAGGGGCTGGGCGTGCTGTGCGCCCGCGAGTTCGCTCACCTGCCGCTGCACGCCGTGCAGCGGCGCGTGGAGCAACTGCGCCGCACGGAGCGCCTGCGGTGCGATCCGGACCGTCTGCTGGGCGCGCTGGTGCTGAGCCTGCGCGCCAACCCGCCGCAGGAGGACGACGAGTCGCCGGCGAGATGCGGCGAGATCGATCCGAAGCGCTATGTGAACGGCGCCTACGGCGACCTGTTCCGGCTGGGCAGCGACACCAGCGATCTGGAGAACGCGTCGCCGGTGACCGACGCCTCGCCGGTGGCCAGCGCCGCCCCGCCGGTGACCGACGCCTCGCCGGTGGCCAGCGCCGCCGCACCGCCGGCGGCTGCCTCGCCTCAGTTTTCCCTGACAGGGGAGACTGACACACCGCCAGCGCCGTCCGCTGCACCGCACAAACCGACATTTTTCCTGCGCCCGCGCAAAGGCGCGCAGATCGAGCGCCCGTATCGCCGGTTCCGCTCGTGACGACCCCGCCCGTGCGCCGGCGCGGGTGGTTTTTCTGTCTGCCAGCAACGTCGGTCGCGCTGGCACAGTCCATCTCTTTTTGCCGCCGCCGCCCGCCCCTGCCCGCGCCGCCCGCGTCGCCGCCCGCGCCGCCCGCGCCGCCCGCGTCGGTCCGCGCTCCGGCTAGGGCTTTCGCCCCCGGCAGTGCAAGAGCGCCCTGTGGCGCAGCACCAGCGGCGCTCCGCGCCGCCTGTGAGTCTGGTTCAGTGGGTCTGGTTAAATTTGAATAAGGTGGCGCGCCCGCACAGGCGACAAGCAAGGCATATAGGCGACGCTTTTGTATCGCGTACGAACATGCGACATGAGGACGTCGCCTCTCTCGATCTCGATTGGTGTGCGCGATTGCGGTCGCAACATCAGATCGGGCGCCGATGACCGGCGCCTGGCGCGGTTGTACAATGACGGCAACGATTGCAAGAAAAGCGACGAACTCAAGGAGACCGTCGCCTATGCATCGCACCATCATCCTGCCACTCGTCGGAATCGCGCTTGTGATCGTTATCGCAACATCCGCCGCCGCCCAGGCCGCGCTGCCGCCCGCTGACGAGATCGCAAGCGCGGACACTGCCGCGTTTCGCGTCCACCTGCCGCTTGTCGTTCGCCCGAACCCGCTCTTCGACCTCTACCCGCCGGTCAATCGCCAGTGGGAACTGGAGTTCATTCGCCTGCTCAACGAGGAACGCGTCCGCCACGGGCTGCACCCGCTCCGCGAGCACCTGCTCCTCACCCTCGCCGCCCGCCGCCACGCGTATGACCTCGGCATCAACAAGGTGCCGCGCGGCGATTGCGGCGGCGGACGCGGGCACCGGGGCACCGACGGCACGGAACCGTGGCACCGCGTGGAGCAGTCCGGCTATCCCGGACGTTACGAAGGCGAAGCAATTCACTGCGGCGCGCATGATGTCGCATTTTCGCTGCAATGGTTGCTGAACAGCCCGCCGCACCGCGCCTTCCTGCTCAGCCCGATCCCGGTCGAGGTCGGCGTCGGTGCGCATCCGAATCATTACCGACGTGGACTGGATGCAGGGCGCGCACAGCACCGTCATGCTCGGCGGCACGCCGAACCCCTGACGCAGGCGCGGCGGCGCGGCGGCGGCATGGCGCGACGGAGCGGAACCATGACCGAAGGCGTGCGTGATTCGACCAGCGCCCACTTCGGTGATCGTTCGGGAATGGCGCCCCGCCGGGCGGCGCCAGCGCTGCTGCGTTGCTCTGCCGCCGGGCGGCGGTTCCCGTTTGGTTCCGAGAAGCGTTCCGTCTCGGAACCGATATCCGCCGCTCACCGGCGGATCGGCGCCGATGAGTGGCGGAGCACGGGCGGATCACAGGCGACGACTGGCGGATCGCCCGCCGATGAGCGGCGGATGTACCCGCCGCTCACCAGCGGATGAACTGGTAGAGCAGCGCCGGCGCCAACGCCGACGCCGGTGATCCGCTGCTGGGTTTGCTTTGTTCGTGCGCCGATCCGCCGATGTTCCCCGCTTCCCGGCGTGCGCCGCTGCGTCTGCATGCGCCCGGCGCCGCGTCTGTCCGGTCTGTTGGCGCGTCTTTTGATAGCGAGCTATGGAGAAAAGAGGGGGGTGCAGAGCGCCCCCCCTTTTCTCCATACCCTGCCTGCACTGCCCCAGTGCCTGGCGCGCTGTCTGCACTGCCCCAGTGCCTGGCGCGCTGTTTGCACTGCCCCAGTGTCCGCACTGCGCCAGCGCCCGCTGCTCTGCCCGCAGTGCCGCTGCATCGTAGTGCAGCACGGTGCAGCGTGTGGCGTCGTCTGCCGCGCACACGGGGAGGGTGAAGCCCCGTCGGGATCGGCGCGGATCGGCGTTCCTGGGGCGTCTGGCGCACGCACCCGCATGCGGGGGGGATTGAGAGGGAGTTCGCGCGGGGCGGCGCGGCGGCGCTCCCTGCGGTGTGTGCAGCGGGCGCAATGCCCGCATTGCCTGCGCTGCCGGGCGATGCTGCGGCGGCGACGGCGGCGACGTGGGGGGCGTCGGCGACGGGGGCGCTGACCGTCGGTGCGGGGGGGCGGCGCGGGCGACGGCAGCGGCGACGCGGACGGCGATTCCTGCGAAGCAGCGATGAGGTCAGTGCTGGTGCACTGATCCGCAGTGCAGTGACTCGGCGCCAATCGCTGCAATGCAGGGAATGAACTGCGTGCGACGTGCGGTGGCGATGGCGCTGGCGGGGGGAAAGGATGGACGGATGGCGGCGGGGCGCGAGGGGGCGTGGTTTTGTCAATGCGGGTTTATGGCATCCTGATGGGAAATACGGCGTTTGCTAAAAAAAGATGTAAAAAAAGATGAATGCAACGGAAGAAAAAGAAAAAGAAAAATGGTCACTGCAATCAAAAGTAAGGACAATGACCGGATGGTTGTCACCCCTCTCTTCATCGCGTGCGATGGGAATGAATGCGTGTCGAGCGGCGCGGCGCGATACGGATCGACGCCGGGCGCTGGCGCTGGCGGTGACGGCGCGGGCGACGGCGGCGACGGGGCGCCGATCATGCCGATCTCCATGATCGACATGATCGACATGTCGGAATGATCGGGCGGGGAAAAGGCAAAGGGATGGGAAATGGCGGAGGGATTGCTGGAAAGGCAAAGGGATGGAAATAGCGGAGGGGTTTTTTTGAGAAAAGGGATGGGCATGGGGGAGGGTTTTTTTAGAAAAGGGAATGTGGTGTTTGATCGCCCGGTGCAATAGGGGGATGCGCCGCCCGCCTGGCGCGTCCTGGCGGGCGAGGGGCAAGGGGAAAAGTCGGGATCGGCGTTCCTGGGGCGGCTGGCGCCCGCCTGGGGCGTGCTGGTGGGGGATGGCGGCGGCGACGCGGGCGACGCTGACCACTGGCCGCTGGCGCTGGCGCCGGCGGCGCTGACCACCGGTGCGAGCGGTGACGGCGCGGGCGACGGCGGCGACGCGGGCGGGGGTGTCCGTCATTTTTTTGCGCGTGGGAGAACGTGGTAGAAATCGGGGAGGAACTGACGGAAGCAAAAGGAGCGAACGATGACGGCCTCAGATTTCGATCGGGAATGGGAGAAGCTCGCCAGGGAAGTGGTGAGCGGGATGAAAGAATGGCGCATCCAGCATCCACGGGCGACATGGAAGGAGCTGGAAGAGGCGCTCGACCAGCGGTTGAATCGGATGCGGGCGCGGTTGCTGGAGGATATGGCGTTGGCCAGTGAGGCGGCACGGTTGCAGGAGGAGGGGGCGCGCGCGCGTTGTCCGCAGTGCGGGGAGCCGCTAGCGTCACGGGGAAAAAGGAAACGGAGGTTGCAAACCAACGGCGGGGAAGAGATTGTGTTGGAACGGAGGTACGGTGTATGTCCCACGTGTCAGGCGGGGATTTTTCCCCTGGATGAAGAGTTACAGTTGCTGCCTGGGGGATTGACGCCGAATTTGGCGGAGGAGTTGACCCATTTGGGGGCATGGATGCCGTTTGAGCAAGCGCGGGAGATGCTGCGGCGGATGCGCGGGGTAGCGGTGAGCGAGGCGACAGTGCGGCGCCAGACCGAGCGGAATGGGGCGGCCTATGTGTCGGTGCAGGAGGCGGAAGTGGAGCGGATCGAGCACGAGCAGCCCGAGGCGCCGATCGGCCCGGAGAAACAGGTATTAAGTGTGGACGGGGCGATGGCGCCATTAGTTGGGGGCGCGTGGGCGGAAGTGAAAACGCTGGTGGTGGGGGTGCTTGGGGAGCCGGTGATCGACGGTGCGGAACAGCACGTGCATGCCCGAGAGCTGAGCTACTTTTCGCGGTTGCTGGAAGCGGAGGCCTTCACCCGGCTGGCGCTGACGGAGATCCAGCGGCGGGGGGTCGAGAAGGCCGGGAAAGTGATTGCGGTCACGGATGGGGCCGAGTGGGTGCAGGGGTTCATCGATTATCATCGTCCGGATGCGGTGCGGATTTTGGACTTTCCGCACGCGGCGGAGTATGTGGGGAAGATCGGGGCGGCGATCTGGGGCGAAGGGACGGCGGAGAGCGCGGGCTGGCTGGAGCAGCAACTCCAGCGCCTCAAGCACGAAGGGCCAGGAGCAGTGCTGGCCGATGTGCGGGCGCTGGTTGCCGCACATCCGGACCAGCCTGAGTTGGCGGGTTGGTTGGCGTATCTGGAGAAACGGGAAGCGCAGATGCCCTATCCCACCTGCCAGAAAGAAGGCTGGCCGATGGGGAGCGGCGCGGTTGAGAGCGGGAACAAACTGGTCGTCGCAGCGCGGTTGAAGGGTTCAGGGATGCATTGGGCGCGTGACCATGTGAACCCCATGTTGGGGTTACGGAACGCCGTGTGCAGTGATCGCTGGGACGAAGCATGGGAACAGATCTGTGGCTATCGGCGACGCCAGGCGCACGAAGGTCGCAGGCGCCGCGCCCGCCGTCGGGCTGCCGTATCCGACGCGCCATCGGACAACGGCGCTCTGCCAGTTGGGGAGGCGCTTCCACGCTCGGACGGTGCAGCGCCCATTCCTGTTCCTGAGGCTGTCCTTCCTGTTGAAACCGAAGGGGTGGCCCAGCCCAAGCAACCCTGGCGACCACCTCCAGACCATCCATGGCGCACATACCCGGCCTGTACCTCAAGCCGGAGTCGTTCTCGCCCTCCTATGGACGCAAAAAAATGACGGACACCCCGCGGGCGGCGACGTGGGCGTCACCCCCGCAGTTCCCCCCACGTGCGAGGAGGTTCGGGGGGATGCAGGTCGGCAATGAGGTTGGCCAGGCGGCGGACCTGCACCCGCTCCAGCGGCGCCAGGTCCGGGCGGGCGGCGGCCAGGTCCACGCAGGCGCGCTGCACCACGCCGTCGATGTGGTCGGCGCACACGTACTGCACCTGCGGGTAGCGCGCCAGGCGGTCGGCGATCACGGTGCGCACGCGGTCGGGCGGCTTGGCATGGAGTTCGACCTCGACGGCGGCGACGAGGACGCTGCCGGATGCGTCCCAGAGTTCGGCGTCCGGCGGGCGAAACCCGTTGCCGATGCGTTGCTCCCGCGCCCGCACGACGCGTTCGGCCACCCAGTGCAGCTGCGGCGTGGACGCGGCGTGCCACAGCCGCACCGCGCCGACGGCGCGCAGGTGCGGCAACTGCACCGCCTTCGGGCGCGTCGCTGGCCACGCCAGATCCAGGTCGTGCATGGCGCGCGCCGTTGGCCAATACCACGTGGTCCAATTGACCACGGCGCTCTGGATCAGCCCGGCGCGCCGCATGCGCTGCGTCCATTTGCGCGCCCCGCCCGGCGCCACGCGCAGCAGCAGCGGCAGCGCGGAACCGGCGATGACGTACTGTTCGGCGATCCAGCGCAGCGCCTCCAGGTCGCGCAGCGTCAGGCGCACCTGCCCGGCGTCGCTGCGGCGGCGGGTCGGTTGGGTGCGGTCCTGCTTCTGCGTCTGCTTCTGTCCGGTCATGGCGTTGGTCCTCCCGGCGCTGTCCCATTGTGTGTGCCTTCTTGCCCTGCCTTCAGCAGGGGCGCCCGACTGCTGTCGGCGTCCCCTGGCGAGGAGTGCGGCGATGTCCGCATGACGTGGACGACGTCGTCCATTACTCAAAGTATAGCGCGTTGGCATCCCCTGGCGGGGATGCGGCGGGAACCGTCCTGCCGCCATGCTCCTGCATCAGGACGGCGCCGGCGCGCTGCTTCTGGCAGGGGCCAGGCCCTGGCGCGTGCGCCGTCTGCCTGTCCCCTGCATCGCCTGCTGCGCCTCAGGCGTGCAGGGGGTGGGGGGTCGGGATCGGCGCGGATCGGCGTTCCTGGGACGTTTGGTGCAATCCTGGGACATCCTGAGCATGGTGTCGTGCTCGGCGGGCGCACGGCCCGCACTGCTCCGGCGCCTCCTCGTTGCCTGACGTTGCCTGACGCTGCCTGCGCTGCCCCAGGCGTGCGGATGGGGCGGGGGGATAAGAGGAAAAAAGGCGGGCGGGGCGCGGATCGGCATTCCTGGGGCGGCTGGCGCCCGCCTGGGGGGTTCTGGGTGCATCGTCTGCGCCAGCGCGCCGCTGTCGACGGGTGCACTGCCCGCAGTGGGTGCAGTGGGTGCACTGCCCGCAGTGGGCGCAGTGCGCTGCGTTGCCTGGCATCGCCGGCATCGCCTGAAGCGCGTTGACCGGCGTTCGGCGGCGACCCTGGCGACGGCGGCGACCCTGGCGGCGCGCGAAACGCTCAGAGCCTATCCGAATAACCCGGCGGTACGCACGGCGATCACGCCACAGGCGAAAAGGTTACAGTTTTTCGGATAGGCTCTCAAGGCTCTAGACGCCGATGGGTTGCCTACGCTAGACGGCGCGCGGCGGCGGACGCCGGGCAGCGTGTTCTTGCGCCTGGTCTTCGAGGCGTGCAGCAGCAAGGAGCGTCGGCTGCTGTTCGGGGAGGCGCCACAATGCCGAAGGTCTTCCAGAGTCGCGCTGCGTTTCGGGAGCGGTTTGCGGCGCTCGTGCACAACCACCGGCGCCGGCGTCGCCGCCGAGCGCCCGCCGCACGGTACGACGGCGCCCGCCGACCGCCAGCGCCCGCCCGCTGACCAGCGTCGCGCCACCGGCGAGACGGCATAGGATCGGCGCTGAGTGCACCGCCAGGAGGATGGGCATGCAGCGGATGGACGGCGTGGCATGCAGCGCGCCGCGTCGCCGCTGTTGTGGTGCGCCGTCGCCGGTGCGCGTAGTCGGCGTCGCGCCCCTGCTGGGCGTGTGGGTTACGCATCCCACGCTTCCAGCACCAGCCGCCGGGTGCGGTACTCGCCGTACTGCCGCAGTTCCTTCTCCTTCAACACCCGAAACGTCTCGCCGGGGAAGTCGGGTCCTTCCACGTCGTGCGGGTCAAGGATGTAGCGCAGGTCGTCGCGGGAGACGCCGTACAACCGCGCGATGCGCGCATCGAGTTCGGCGCGGATGTGCGCGCGCCGCCTGCCAGGCCGCCGCAATGCGGTCGGAGAGGGGGCGCGTCCGCGCCATGCCAAAATCGTCGGGACGCTGTCCGTCCACCGCGCTGGCAGCAATCGCGTCGAGCATGTCGGCGGGCAACAACCCGCCCTCGGTGATGATGGTTTTCATCGCGCGCTTGCCTTCGCTAACACGAACGTCGCGCTGCGGCGGGCCCGCCGCCGGACGTGCGCGC
>Ga0308393_1000457_pt1 | contig 21479 bp, 22 predicted proteins | sample Hotspr2Sampleee2_FD_202364 | JGI IMG/M metagenome (GOLD analysis project Ga0308393, IMG submission 202364) | Hot spring phototrophic mat microbial communities from Mushroom Spring, Yellowstone National Park, Wyoming, United States - 20050630_ee2 ... | reverse complement strand
AACCCTCCTGCTGGAAACTGTTCACGGAGATGTGCGTGTCGCGCTTCGAGTGCACGAAACGGCTTGAGCCAGCAACTCAAGATGAGCCCAATCGCCCCCGCGCACGCGGGGGCTCCTTTGGGGTATCTTGTAGGGCATGGAGGCATTTGTCGCAGCGCTAACGGTCTTTGTATTGGCGATTTTTTTGGGCTTCGAGGTGATTACGAAAGTGCCCCCGACCTTGCACACGCCGCTGATGTCGGGCTCGAACGCGATTTCGGGCATCACGATTATCGGCGCAATTCTGTCGGCGGGCGCCCAGCACACTACCCTCAGCGCAGTGCTGGGCGTGCTTGCGGTCGCGTTGGCAACTATCAATGTGGTGGGCGGGTTCTTGGTGACCAACCGCATGCTGCAGATGTTCAAGCCGAGCCGTCGGGTAAAATAACTTAGGAGGCGGATGATGCGAATTGAGCTGCTGTATTATCCAGAGTGCCCCTCGCACGAGCGTGCGCTGGAGCTGATCCGTGACGCGCTAGCGTTAGAGGGTATTCACGCCGACATTCAACTGATTCGCATCGACACGCAGGCGCAAGCGGAGCAGCATCGGTTCGTGGGGTCACCCACCATCCGTATCGACGGGCGTGAAGTGCAGCCGCAGCCCCACTTGCCCTACCGCCTCACCTGTCGCGTGTTCCAGCACGAAGATGGGCGACCGTCGCCTTTGCCCTCGCTCACAACGCTGCGTGCCGCTTTGCGCAACACATTCCCTGAGGAGGTGATAGCTATGGAAATCGGTCACTCGGCATATGACTTTCAGCTGCCTGGCGTTGATGGCAAGACCTACTCGCTCAAGGACTTTGCCGACAAACCTGTGCTGGTGCTCTTTTTCTGGTGCAACCACTGTCCGTATGTTAAGGCATACGAAGACCGCGTCATTCAACTCGCGAACGAATTCAAAGGCCGCGTAGCATTCGTGGCAATTAACTCGAACGACCCAACCCAGTACCCCGAAGACAGCTTCGAGAACATGCAGCGCGTCGCCCAAGAGAAGAACTACCCGTTCCCGTACCTGTTCGACGAGACTCAGTCGGTTGCACGCGCTTACAAAGCTTCGCGCACGCCTGAGTTTTTCGTGTTCGACGAGGAGCGCGACCTGAAGTATCACGGACGGCTCGATGACAACTGGGAGCATCCGAACCAAGTGCGCCATGAGTACCTGCGAGACGCCATTCGCAGCCTACTGGAGAACGACATCCCGCATGTCTCCCATGTGCCGCCTGTGGGCTGCACAATCAAGTGGAAGCACTAAGCGAAGGGCTGCGGGGATAACTTGCCCGCGGCCCAAGCTCCAGCAAAGATGAGAACTGATTCAGATCGGTGGCGTAGCGTTGCCAGGCGTCGCCACACTTCGTGGTTCTCCTCCGAATACAGCTCGTAGGGCTGCTCGATATAAAGCTCGCCGCGGCTGCGGGCGACCTCGATAAACGGGGCTTTCGTGGTGGTTAGCCCCATGCCAGACTGAAACTGCTGCGTCTGTGTTAGCGCCATCGCTCTCATCCTCCGAGGGTATAGGATACCTCATCCAGGATGCATCGGAAGGGGCTGCTCATTAGCTTCCAAATGCGGCTTTGGCAAGGCGGCGCGAATTCGACCCAAATTCCCTCGCCACCCCTTGACAAATCGGCAATTGCGCACTATAATTATATCGCCTGCTGGGACAGGCTTTGAATGGGAGGTACAGTGATGAGACTTACACTCAGAACTCTGCGCCAATCAGGGCGCACAGTGATTGGCAAAACGGTCGCTTTCGCGCTTACGGTGTCGCTGACCCTGCCCCCAACTTTCGGCGTCGCCGCCGAACTGGAACGCCACAACCCGAAACGGGGGGGGGGGTAAATACTGACAATAGTCATCGCGTTGACTGGCTCACCCTGCTTAGAACCGCTCTGCCCCTTGCTCCGACCTTCGCGAAACTCGCGCTCGTGTCCCTCCAAGACCCTGTCGACAACAGCGACCTCGGCGGCGGCATCCGCGCACGCCTGTTCCCACCCGCGCCGTCAGGCACAGGCGCGCCCTACCCGTGGCAAGGCGCGTTCCCTGTCCCCTACGGCGTCGCCAACCCTGCCAACGGCAACCTGATGCTGATGTTCACTCTCACAGGCTGGAGCGGCAAGGGTCCTGATGTCACCTTCACGCTCTTTTACAACAGCCAAGACGCCCGCACTACCGCACTCGGCACAGGCTGGCGGCACAGCTTCCTCGCCTCCATCCAAGACGCAGGCACACTCACCTGGCTCGGCAGAGCCTATCGCACGGTGAACCTCCACGAACCCGACGGACGGCTCCATACCTTCTACTGGCAAGGCGACGCCATTCGGGGCGCGGGTATCTCGATGCGCGGCGTGGATGATATTTTGGAACGGCTGGACGACGGACGCTTTCGGCTCACCCGCCGTAATCAGATGAAATGGTACTTTGACGCCACAGGGCGGCTGTTGGAAATCCGCGACACGCGCAACCGCGCGCTGACGCTGAGCTATAACCCCGACGGCACGCTGCAGCAGGTCGCCGACGCCACAGGGCGCACGCTGCAGTTTGGCTACCAGAACGGACGCCTGCGCACGATTACCGACCCGCTGGGGCGCGTGTGGACGCTCCATTACGACGCCACAGGGCAACTGGAGCGCGTTCAAATGCCCGACTTGGTGTACGAGGGCAACACGGAAGCGTCGGGCGCTGTGCTTCAGTTCGTTCACAGCGGCAGCACGCTCCTCCAGATTACCGACCTGATGGGGCGCACAGTGCGCTTCAGCTACCAAGACGACGAGTGGACAGGCTATGTGACCTCAGGCGGGCTTTTCGCAGGCGGGGGCGATACAGAAGGGATTTGCGACTTGTGGGGCTACTCGCGTGTCCGCACCTATGAGGCAGGCGGCGCCCGCACGACCTTCGCGTATGACGCCTACGGACGCTTGGCAGTGCAGGCGGACAGCGCGTGTCGTCTGACGCGCTTTGGCTGGGACAACACAACCTTTCGGCTGCTGTGGCAACGCGCGCCCAGCGGCGCGGAGTGGCGCTATCTGTACGACACGCGCGGAAATGTGCGCGAGGTCACCGACCCTGCAGGACGCACGGTGCGAATGGGGTGGAACGCGCAAAACCTGCTGGAGTGGGTGCGCGATGACCTGACGCCGACAGGCTTTGACCGCCTGCGCTATGTCTACGACGCCTCAGGCGAGGGGCGCTTGGAGCGCGTGCGCCAGTTGGCAGGCGTGTCGCATCGCGGGCAAGCGCCGTTTTATGCCGAGACCGAACTGTACTGGCAAAACGGGCAGTTGCATCGGGTCAAGGACGCGCGCGGCAAGTGGACGGCGACCTATGGGTACGACCAGTGGGGGCAGCTGGTTAGTGTTGCCGACGCGCTGGGGCATACTGACCGCAGCGAGCGCAACGCGCTGGGCTGGACGCTGCGCAGCACGAACGCCAACGGGCAGACGAGTACCTATCACTACGACAGTTGGGGTCGGCTGCGGCAGAAGGACTTGCCCGACGGGGGCGTGGTGGTGTATCGCTACAACCTGAACGGGCAGCTGACCGAAATGACGGACGCCACAGGGCGCACGGTGTGGACCTACAACGACCAGTCGGGCTTTTTGGAGGCTGAGCGTCGGGAGCGAGTGGTTGACGGTCAGTGGCAGACGGCGTGGCAGGTCGGGTACGACTACTATCCGACGACGGGGCAGCTCAAGTCGCTGACTTTGCCTGATGGTACGGTTGTGGAGTATACCTACAAGGCGTATACGGGCGAGTTGGACGAGGTCAAGCGCGACGGCGCACTGGTCGCCAAGTATCACTACGACGCGCACGGGCGGTTGTGGTATGTGGTGCGTCCGCGTGTGGGCGGCACGGCGGAGCGCGAGTATTATCACTACCGCACAGTGAACGGGCGCGCGACCGACGAGTTGGAGCGCATTCGGTACACTGTGGCGTCGGAGCTGTCGGAAGCAGGCGAGCGTCATCCAGTGCTGCTGGAGTGGCGACGCGAGGAGTACGAGCGCGACGGGCTGGGACGCGTGTGGCGCACACGCGAGTATTGGAACGGCGCGTTGTGGGCGACGGTGGAGTATACTTATGACCATCAGGGGCAGTTGGTGCGCGAGGTGCGCACGGCTGGGACTGGGGCGTCTACTGCGTCGTATACGATTGAGTATTGGTACGACTTGGTGGGCAATCGGCTGCAGCGGGTGCGTACAGTGGATGGTCAAACGCGCACCGATACGCTGACTTACGACGATGCGAACCGTGTGGCGACGGCGAATGGTCAATCGTGGGTCCACGATGCGAACGGGAATGTGACGGTGCGTGTCTGGGACGGCGTGACTTGGCTGATGAGTTATGACGCGGAGAACAACTTGGTGAGCGTGCGTCGTGCGGATGCTTCGGCTGGGGTCTCGTATGAGTACGACGGCGCGGGTCGTCGTGTGCGCACGGTGGACGGCGTGTCGGGCGTTGTGGTGGAGTATGCGTATGTTGGGAACACGCTGGTTGCGGAGCGTCGCGGGAACGAGTGGATACCGATGGTGTACGGCGCGAACCTGTTGCAGCGTGGTGGTGTGAGCCAGTACTGGACTTGGCGTGGCGACTTGGCGGCGACGGCAAGTGTCGGTGAGCCTGTGCAGCGTGCGCCTGTGTTCGATGCGTTTGGCGATCTCGTGAGCGGTAGCCCTGATGTCTATGCATGGAACGGCGCGTGGGGCTATCGGAACGAGGCGCACACAGGCGGGTTGCAGAAGGTGGGCGTGCGTTGGTACGACCCTGCGATTGGGCGGTTCCTGCAGAAGGATCCGTGGTTGGGTACGCCGCGCTCGCCTGTGTCGCTCAACCCGTATGTGTTTGCGTTCAATAATCCTGTGGTGATGGTGGACATCGGGGGCTATGCGGCAATTGGGAATGATCACCCGTTTGGGGAGATTACGTTCAGACCGCCGCGTAGTCCTGAGGACATGTTGGCTCCACCCTTCTCGCCGCAACCGCCGCAGGAGGGCGATCAGGGAACCCCAACGCCGCCACAGGAAGATGCTCCGAAGGACGACAAACGTCCGCCGAGAGGTAAAATTGAAGGGGAGATCGATGAACGCGGCAACGGGAAGATCGAAGTTGAATACCCACTAGGAGGTCCTTGGGGCCTAGGAGGGTCCGCAACCCTCGAGAGAGGACGTGTGGTCGACTGGGAACTGGAAGTTAGGAATCAGGGGTCAAGAGGCGGCGTTAGCATCGGCATAGGCAGTGGCGGACGTGCCAAGCTCAAGTTCAGTTGGGAGTTCTAAGCCCGGCGATGGTGTGGAGCTTGTCCTCCGCACCATCGTCTTATAGGAGGGATCTATGATAAGAGGGATGAAATTGGCTATATCGGTTATGCTCTTCATACAGGTGATGAGCAACCTACGTGCTTTTAGCCAAGCATTCAGCGTGTCATTCCCGTTTGAAGTAGATTCGCTCCGCGGATTCGTTTGCATTCAGCTCAGTATCAACGAACGCGAACCCCGATGGTTTATCCTTGATACGGGAGCCGACACCGCCTACCTAACCTATGAAGCCGCCGAACATTTTGGCGTCTCCATAGACAAAAGCAAAAAGGAGCCCGTCTCAATGTCTTGGCATGGAAAAATCGAGGGGTATGTGGTCGACCAACCGCCGCCACTTGTGCTCAACACACAGCTCAGAAGGATGGGAAACTTTGCGTACAAGATACGAGTTCCGATAGTGATTTTTCCTTCCGACTTTCGTCCTGATCCAGTCTTGATTCGTGGTCGCCTTATCCAGCCTGCGGGAGCGGTGGGATTGAATATATTCGGCGAGCAAGTCATCCGCATTTGCTATGATACACAAACTTTGACGATAGCGAATGAACCGTTGCGTGAGGGCTGGGTTGAAATCACTGGTAAGCCTTGCTATGGGGACTTTTTCTGTGCTCGCATAAACGTTGGGGATTACACATTTGATGCATTCATAGACAGTGGGTTGGATGCGGAACTTTCCCTGAATCGCGACTGGGGAGAGCGCCTCAAGCAATACCTTTGGAGACCTTTTATGGAGCTTGAAACGCGAACTTTGTATGACGCTTTTTTGATTCCCCCCGTCAAGATTGGCGAACTTGCCTTGTCGATATTGCGAGTGCAGACGCATACCCCCGCTTTGCCCCCCATACTTGGCTCTTTTGGAATGTTGCACTTTAATTGGCAGTTTGATTGTGCAGAAAGGCGAGTGTATGTACAGCTGCGTCGCAACCCGCCCAGGTTTTATTGCAAGGCACACCTGCTCAGAAGTACCTTCATACAGTGCTTGGGGAATGAGTGTACGATAACAGCTGTGCCCCGATCAGAGGCAGAGAGACTCGGTATTATAGGGGAGTGCGCGCTGCTGGCGATTAATGACATTCCGCTGAGGGAAATCCAGCAGCATTTTGGTACTCAGCGGGTCGTGAATTTTTATCAAGGTCTTGTTCTCTCCCCCATCATCGGGCAGGTTCGCCTTCAAGTGCGCTGTAATGATGATTTGAAGGAAATAATTTTCGACAATGTGCTTAGTCTGCGCGATCAAACATCGATATCGTATTTCATATCCAAGAACAGGATATTTTCAGGAATTGAAACCTACGACGATGAGTTCATGGTTCGCTTCAGACCTGAGTCACCCGCTAAGTTCTCGATAGATGGAAAGCCTATTCAGCTCGGCGATAAAGATGAGGTTAAATTGCATCTTATTCGCCTCGTAGGGCTAGACAGTGACAAACCGACTATTGAGGAGTTCTTTTTGCACTTGCATAGCTACTTGCTTCAAGGCAAGCCTGTGCAGTTGGTGTGTAAAGATGAGCAGGGACGCGAGGTTCTGGTAGAGATTCCTGCCGTTGAACCACCAAAAGCCGAGGATACTCCCTCGCCTGTGCCGCCGAAGGAGACACGGGATGAGTAATACCCTTTGTTTGGCATACGCAAGGTATACTGGGAACGAGCCTATGGTGGGCATAGCTGCTTACGGCTGGAACGGCGCGTGGGGTTATCGAAACGAGGCGCACACGGGCGGGTTGCAGAAGGTGGGTGTGCGCTGGTACGACCCTGCGATTGGGCGGTTTTTGCAGAAGGATCCGTGGTTGGGCACGCCTTACGAGCCACTGACGCTGAACAGGTACGGGTACTGTGGAAACGAACCGTTGCACTTCGTGGATCCAACAGGACAAATCCTACTGCCTATCTTAGTGGGTGTTGCTATAGGGTTGGCATTCCAGGCGGTCAGGGACTACTATGAAGACAGAGTACCCTTCAACGACCCCGCTAAGGACTACGTAATTTCGGGTACACTAGGAGGCGTCGCGGGCGCTGCGGGCTATCTAGTACGAGGGTGGAAGCTCATAGTTATGCTTAAGAAAGTGGAATGATAGCTCCTGCGCACAGGTTCTCAGGGTTCAGGTCATTCCCCTGAACCCTGAGAGGAGGTGGTCGAATGCAAAACAGCAGAGCAAAATTTCTCGTCGGCTTTATTGCTGTCTCAGTCGCGTCGTTGGGCGCGTTGGTCGCCAGAGTCGCGTGGACTGAACGCAGTTTTGTGTACTGGCAAGATTCCGTATGGGTAGTTGGGTTCGCTGCACTTTTTTGGATTGGGTATGCTATGGCGTGCGCTTCGAGAGCCGACAGCAGGCAGCATACCTTCCAGAGGGTGCTTCTCGAGATTAGTGTTCCTGGATGGTTATTTAGCTTGCTACTTGGAGTAGTTGCCTTTGTGGCTGCTTCCTTGCTGGGGGAGCAGTTCAGTTTCCAAGAGTTCGCGCTCCTTGCGTTCTTTTGTATCACGATGTGGATAGGTGGACTTGGATTAGGCGTCTCGATGAGGCGCTCGTACCCCTTTTACCGCGAACTATTAGAGTCGGTATTCAGTGTACGGGTATCTATTATGTTAGTTAAGGATAGTTCGTAGCAGACTGAGAATGACGCGGCAAACGGGCTATCGATGGTGTATGGAGCGAACTTGCTACAGCGTGGTGGTGTGAGCCAGTATTGGACTTGGCGTGGCGACTTGGCGGCGACGGCAAGTGTCGGTGAGCCAGTGCAGCGTGCGCCTGTGTTCGATGCGTTTGGCGATCTCGTGAGCGGCAGCCCTGATGTGTATGCGTGGAACGGCGCGTGGGGCTATCGGCACGAGGCGCACACGGGTGGGTTGCAGAAGGTGGGCGTGCGCTGGTACGACCCTGCGATTGGGCGGTTTTTGCAGAGGGATCCGTGGTTGGGGTCGCACTACGCTCCGCTGACGCTGAATAGGTACGGGTATTGTTTGAACGACCCTCTGCAGTTGGTTGATATTGACGGCGAAAAGCCCACCCAGGCAGACATCGTGAAAGCCGCTCGAAAGTGGAAAGGCGTTCCGTACAAAAAGGGTGGCAACAGTCGTTGCGGTATAGATTGCTCGCATTTCGTACATAGAGTGTACACAGAGGTTGGACTTGGATACCCGTACACTACTACAAAACGATGGCCTCCTGACGGTTTTGTAGAAGTGACAGATCCTCAACCTGGAGATATTATCTACTGGGAACCCTCTGATGACTATGGCGGACACGGGCATGTAGGGATTGTCACCGACCCATCAAACCACCGAATGATTGACGCTGGTACGAAGAATGGAGTCTCCGAGCGCGATTGGAGAAAGGTTCGCCGCGGTCAGAAGCCTAAGTTTTATAGGCATAAAGTTTTCCTTTGAGGGAGGGAACATTATGCGCAAGCCGATTGTGCAGGTAGACACCTTACTGAAGGCAGACAAGGGGCGCGCAGCGGGACAGTTCGCTGTGCCCCCTATCCAGTACGACGGCGCGGGATACCCCTTCGCCGTCGATTCCTCAGGAGACAGAATAGCCATTTGCAACGACGCCAACCTGCTCCTGCTCGACTGGAAGCGACGCTCCAAACGCCTCCTCCGTGCGCCTTTGGGCAACCAGACAGAGTTCTGGGGCGTCGCCTTCGCTCCCCAGAACCACCTGTATGTGTTCCTATCCGACTACACGGTAGCCTTGCTGAATCTGCAAGGGAACTTGCTCAAGCGTTTTGGAGGCGGGTTCGGCGAGCGAGCTGACCAGTTCGCAGGCGCACCGCCCTATCGGTTGGCAGTGCGTCGCGACGGTTCGCTACTCATTCACGAAAACGAGCGACTGTATCTCTACTCTCCTGCAGGCGAGCCTTTGAGCCGACTGGACGGAATAGTCGGCTTTGCGGCAGATAAGCAAGGGCGTATCTGGTGTCAGGGTGACAAGCCTTTTACTACCTCGAAGGAAGTTCGCCGCGTGGAGATGCCTGCCTCACTATCGGGGGGAAGCTCCGCACCGAATATGTCGTGGTATCTTTTCGGAGCGGATCATTGGAACAGCTTCTATTGGGCACGCGAATGGTATATTAAGGAAGCGCAAACACTTATCACCGAGGTAGCGCGCACACGAGCAGATGGCTCGCTGAGTTGGCGTGTACAGTTGAACGGACGAGGTGGTGTGCTACGGGATTTGATTCCAAAGTCGCAAGTGCAGTGGCTGACGGTGGACGAGGCAGGTCGGCTATATGTCTTGGGCTGGACATTTCGTGGGATCAAGCGCGCTGTTGGACTCTACAGGGTCTCTGTCTCGACATAGGGAATGCCAAGTCGAGGTATCCTATGAGTACGACGAGGCAGGTCATCGTGTGCGCACGGTGGATGGCGTGTCGGGCGTTGTGGTGGAGTATGCGTATGTTGACGATACGCTGGTTGCGGAGCGACGCGGGAACGAGTGGATACCGATGGTGTACGGGTTGGACTTGCTGCAGCGTGGTGGTGTGAGCCAGTATTGGACTTGGCGTGGCGACTTGGCGGCGACGGCAAGTGTCGGTGAGCCAGTGCAGCGTGCGCCTGTGTTCGATGCGTTTGGCGACCTCGTGAGCGGTGTTCCTGATGTCTATGCGTGGAACGGCGCGTGGGGCTATCGGAACGAAGCACACACGGGCGGGTTGCAGAAGGTCGGCGTGCGCTGGTACGACCCTGCGGTGGGGCGGTTTTTGCAGAGGGATCCGTGGTTGGGGATAGTGTACTCGCCATTAACACTGAATTCGTACGGTTATTGCGTGAACAGCCCTGTGAATTCACTAGACCCTTCAGGGATGCTTCACATTGTGTACAACGGGCAAACCAATCGCATAAAGGTCTACGCTGATGCAGGGGATGTGGATCTGGACGGCAATACACGAAACCATGGTGAGCTAATACTTATATCAGATGCTTTCAACAATACGACCGCTAACAGCAGAGGTCCATTTCCAGAGGGGACTTTCCCAGTCGCAGGTGTCTTTGACAACACGGGTGCCCGCGCAGATCGCGTTCCCAGCCAAGGTCCTGTTTTTATTTGGATTGACCCCGTACCAGGTAGGACTGAAATGGGCATACACGGTGGACGAGGCGATCCAGCCCATCCAACCCTAGGCTGCATCCGAGTGAGAGATGAAACAGCTCAGCAAATCGCTGACCTGATTCGAGCCAATCCGAACTCGAATAACCGCCTCACGGTAGTACACTGACAGTAGCTCCCAGCAGGGAAAACATTCCCTGATGGGAAAGAACAGTCACTTCAGAACGGTTAGGGAGTGATAATCATGGGAGCAAAATCTGGTATGTGGCAACTGCAAACGCAGGGAGAAGTGGGGCACTCTGTTTGCCCTCTCTACCCTCTATCTCATTCTCAGGACAATCGCTTGCATGCAGAGGCCGTACACGGTCGTGGTGTAATCTGCTATTTCTCGGCAGGAAGAGTGGGCAGCCCGCCTACTTTAGACATGGCTTATGCAGTGGGCGGCTATCTCTGGATCGGTTCCCCACCTGAAGCATGTTGGGTTGGAGTAGACCCGACTTACGGAGCTGCGCTGCTCCTTTGGCATCCTGACAGAGGACTGCGGAGCGTCTATCGTGTCTCTCTGCCGAGCCTTATTCAGCTAAGGGGCTACTTTCCTGATGGCACAGTGTTGTTAGAAAAAGGCATTTTACAGAAAGACTTCAGCTTTGTCCACTCCGATTTTGCTTTGGTCAAGTTGTCGGAGATGATTCCTGAGAGGGTAGACGAGACGCGCACATTCAGGCAGCTTCTCCCTCGTTATCAGGTATTGCCTCAACCTAAATCAGCACGGGGGACAGTCTCTGTGCCAATGATAACTGAGGGTGAGTACCCTAATGCTGACAGTCGCTTCTTCATTCGCGTGGCATTAGGTGAAGGAGAAGTGAAATTAGGCTCGGTGTGGCGCAATCGTTTAGGGGTTGTTCAGCGCGCTTCGGAAACATTACGCGATATATGCAGTATACTTTGGCATCCGTTCAACAAGGATTCTGTATTAGCAAGCACGAATGCAGTATACAGTGAGCGGTCAGGCATTTACAAATGGACTCCTATGTCTGCTCGGTGGCAAGTAGTCAGAACATTTCCCAACGCCGTTAGTTGTCAACTTCTTGAGGTATCGAGCGATGGTGTTACAAAGCTCAAAGTCACGGATAGACGACGCACTCGAATTATCGAGGTGTCCTTATGAACATCTATGACGTAGTTGGTGCATAAACGCCGAGCGTCGTGGGAACGAGTGGATACCGATGGTGTACGGCGCGAACCTGTTGCAGCGTGGCGAAGTGAACCAGTACTGGACTTGGCGTGGCGACTTGGCGGCGACGGCTGGCGTTGGTGAGCCAGTGCAGCGTGCGCCTGTGTTCGATGCGTTTGGCGATGTGGTGAGCGGCAGCCCTGATGTGTATGCGTGGAACGGCGCGTGGGGCTATCGGAACGAAGCGCACACGGGCGGGTTGCAGAAGGTGGGCGTGCGCTGGTACGACCCTGCGAGTGGGCGGTTTTTGCAGAAGGATCCGTGGTTGGGCACGCCGCGTTCGCCTGTCTCGCTCAACCCGTATGTGTTTGCGTTCAACAACCCTGTGGTGATGGTGGACATCGGGGGCTATCTGGCAATTCGGAATGATCACCCGTTTGGGGAGATTACTTTCAGACCGCCGCGTAGTCCTGAGGACATGTTGGCTCCACCCTTCTCGCCAAAGCCGCCACAGGAGGGCAATCAGGGAACCCCAACGCCGCCGCAGGGGGAAGGAGACGATAGACGTCCTGGTACACGCATCGATTTTGAGATAGGCATCGATGAGAACGGTGTGACTGGCACAGCCAAAGTTAAACGCGGAAATCTCGAAGCCGAGGCAACTGTTACTGTACCCGGCGGTCTGCAAGAAGTCTCAATCACATATGAATCTCCCATCAAGATCGGTGGAGAACCTCGTGGTACGATTAGTGCTGGATGGGAGTACAGGCGTGGAAGAGGCGGGCGCATTATCTTCAGAGGAGGTGTAACACTTCCACGATAGTTCTGGGTACATCGCGGTAGGCGCATTTGCTTGCGCCTACCGCAACAGAGGAGGAGAACTTCCATGAAAACGGCACGATTGATAATGATTGCTGCGAGCATATTTATGTCTGTTCACATCTCGTTCTCAGTCGAGTTTCGCATTCCCATACGCTTTGAAATAGATACCCTAAGGGGATACATTTGTTTGCAGGCTAAAGTGAACGAAAATCAAGAAAGTGAATGGTTTATTTTTGACACAGGCTCTTCGGTATCGCTTTTGTACCAAGAGTCGGCGAAAAGACTGGGTGTAGAGTATGACAAAGAGAAATGGACGAGTTTTTCGGAGCATAGCGCCATTCGCGGTGGATATAGGATTCCAGAGATTACCTTACGCATAAACGAAAGGCTGACTATCAAGCTGAAGGGCACAGCCTTTGTACTTTCGGCAGACGAAAGCCCCCTAATAGTGGCTGTGGGAGGGAAGTTGGTTGAGGTTGCAGGCATTATAGGAATGGATGCGTTTGGAGCATTCTTTCTGAAAATTTCCTACAGTACAAGAGAAATAATTGTCTCAGACACGCAGTTTGTGTTGAATGAATGGCAGGAAGTGACTGCACAGTTTAAGGATCATCTCCCATTCATTCGCCTAAAAATTGGCAATAAAGAGTGGACTGCACTCTTGGACAGTGGGTGGGATGGTGGTCTCGTGATGCCTTTCTCTGTATACAAGCAGTATGTGCCAGACATTTCAGAGATTGACTCCCAAGGAGAGAAGGAATTTTTCGATGTTGCTAAGCTTTTCCTGCCTGTGAAAATCGGACAAAACCCACTCAGTTATGAGCTTATTTCGATCACAACCCGAGAACGCCCTTACCTAATCATCGGCAGCTTAGAAATGATTTTCTATGATTGGATTATAGATCGCGAAAAACGCGTGTATCTGAGGAGGAGAAGAGAGGCTCCTAAGATACATGTCAATGTTCCATCACCCGTATTCACAAATGTCAATATATTTTTTGACGAAAATCTGGGCATACTCGCAGGTACTATCCCTCGATCACGCGCTGCGCGAGCAGGGCTGACAGATGAATGCGTTGTTCTTTCAGTCAACGGGATACGAGTCCCCCCGCAAGACATTTCTCCGAGCGAGTCATTGGCAAAAGTCCTGAGTAGACTGTTAGCGAACCCTTTTACTGAAACTGCTCGGCTGCGGGTTCGCTGTGGAGAGCAAGAACGCGAAGTTGCCTTTCAGCTACTTCCGTCAGACAGGATTATAGCGGTATTGATGCATTATATCCCACTTGGGCTTAACTTTGCATCAGGTTCAGGTGACAAGGAAGATGATTTTGAGGTTGAACTTCAGGTTTGCGAATGGTTGTCCTACTATCGCATCAACGACCATCCCATCAAACCATCCAGTTACGAGGGGCGTGATAGCCTCAAATATTCACTAGTTCGGATTCTGGGCTTACCAGAAGACTTTACTATCGAGGATTTTTGGAATCATCTCTATGCTTATTTCTCTCGTGGTGAACCAGTAGTGCTGGTATGTTTAGACGAGGCAGGCCGTGAGGTCAGGTTGGAGGTTCCACCGCGTCAGCGAATGCACGACAAGTCGTGTTCAGGGAACGGTAAAGATGCACCTCAGTCTCGGAGGGAGAAACGGGATGAGTAATAGCCTCTGTTCAGTTAGTGCGAGGTGTACTAAGGTTGAACCTGTAGTAGGCGTAGCTGCCTACAGCAGGAACGGCGCGTGGGGTTATCGAAACGAGGCGCACACGGGTGGTTTGCAGAAGGTGGGCGTGCGCTGGTACGACCCTGCGATAGGGCGGTTCTTGCAGAAGGATCCGTGGTTGGGCACGCCTTACGAGCCACTGACGCTGAACAGGTACGGGTATTGTACAAACAATCCAATCAATTGGATAGACCCTTCAGGGCTGTTGAAAGTCAAAGTGACCATCACTGCTGAAGTTACACTCAAGGGAGAAATAAGCACAGGTCTGCTTCCTGAAGGCAAAGCAGAGATTACCTTGAAAGCGGGTACCTCCATAGAGGTAGAGCTCGAGGTAAAGACATGGGTGATATTATAAGTCAAGCTGTGTCTTTGACTACACAACTCGCGACATCCTTAGCGAATAAACTTCGCGAAGGATTCCGTAAGCTTCAGAAGGCTCTCGAGATATTGGACCTTCTCTTCCGGAGGTGATGAGATGCAGTGGATGAACTCATTACGGGCTATCTGTTGCGGACGCTATAACAGATCAGCAGTGGGTTTTTCACCCAAGCCGTCTGTGCTGTCGAAGTTGGCAGTGGTGCTTTTGGTGTATACCCTGACCTTGTTATGTGGACAGCCTACCGTTGCCGACTCTGCGAGCCAACACACACAGGATGTACGAGTCTATAAGATACGGGTAGACTACACCGCCACCATTCGATACACTGACGCACGCGGCGAAGTTCAGGAGAAGTCTGTTCAACGCGCATGTGAGTTTGTTTTTGACACACCAATTTCATTTGAGGAGGCGCTGTCTCTCATCGATGGTGCTTTCGTGACAGGTGTGCCGAGTCACGATTCGCTCATTCACGATGTGACCGAGGCTTGCAGTGAGCCTTGCTGCGGCGTTTGGTGTTGCTGGCTCGGCAGGAATAGCAAAGAGTGGGCTTGGAAACCCGACGGAATATGGTTAGCATCGTTATACTAAGAATGATTAGGTCGTAGTGGCGCAGTGGGAAATAGACCCACTGCGCCGATGCATTTACGAACTTTGGCTGCGCGATTGGTATGAGACAACACTCAAAACTCCTCCACCTCGCCCAGTGGGGGTTCGGGCGCAAGGAGCAACACGCCTGCGTAGAAGGCTATCGGCAGCCAAGCAGGCATCGCGGTAAGGCGTATCGCGGGAACCCAGTCCGCGCCGAAGGTAAGCGCGACCCACCCCTGCCACGCGCACAGCCACTCCAACGGCGACGCGCCCACCCCCTGCGACAGCCAGAACCAGAAGCCCAACGCCAACATCGGATACGCCAGCGGAACTGCCAGCAGGTTCGCCACAGGCGACAGCAGCGACAAGTAGCCGAAGTGGTACAGCTGCACGAGGCTGATGCCCGCCTGCGCACAGAGCGAGACGCTGAGCAGCGGAATCAGCCCGTTGCGCACAACCCTGCCCGCAAGCGACTTCGGCTTGCCCGCGTTGAGCAGCACGCCCGCCCGCGCCGCCAGCCCCCGCAGCGCGTACTCCAGCCTGCCGTAAAACAGCAGGATGAACAGCACAGCGCAGAACGAATACTGGAAGTCGACCTCGAAGACGGCGTGCGGGGCAATCAGCAGCCACAGCGCGCCCGCGAAGCCGAGCGCGTTCAGGCTGTCCGCCTCGCGTCCCAGCAGGGGCGCACACAGGGCGCAGGTGGTCATCGTTGCGGCACGCACAATCGACGGGCGCAGCCCCGCCAGCAGCGCGTAGCACCACGCCGCCGCAATCACCAGCCCAATCCGCCCCGCGAACGGGATGGGCGTCCCGCGCAGCAGCAGGTAGACCATCTGCAGCGCCATCATCACATGCAAGCCCGAAGTCGCCAGCAGGTGCCCTGTGCCCGACCTGTGGAACGCCTCGCGCAACTGGGGTGGGAAGTCGCCCGCTGCGCCGACCAGCATGCCCTCCACCAGCGCGGCATCCTCGCGGTCAAGGTGCGCTCGAAGCGTCTGGCGCAGCGACTGGCGCGCCGCCGAGAACCGACGCTGCCACCGCCCCGCGCCCGATTCCAGCACCACAAACTGCCGTGCGCTGAACACTGTCGTGATGTGATACACGCGCCTGCGCTCCAGATACCGCGCCCAGTCGAAGCCGCTGAAGCGTACAGGACGCCGCCATGACGCCTCCAAGCGGAACACATCGCCGTAGTCGGGTAGGTTGGGGACGCTGGCGCGGAAATAGACCAGCGCGTAGGTGGGCAGGGCGGGCTGCTCGAAGGCGCACAGCAGGCGGTAGCCGTTGCGGGTGGGTTCCAGCGTGCCGACGGCGCGCAGCGTCGCCACAGGCGGGGGCGTCTGCACGGGCGGGCTGCGCCACAGGTCGTAGCGGATCGCGCCTACCGCCAGCCCAATCGCCAGCCACGCCCACGCGGGCAACGCCAGCGCGACAATCACGCCCACCAACGCCAGCACGACCGACGGCGCGACGGGCAGCGCGCTCCACTCCACAAGGCTGATGCCCAGCGCCAGTCCCAGCGCGAGTTGCAACATCGGGCGGGGGCGCACCACCTCGCCTATTCGCCCCGTTCGCAGAGAAAGCAGACCGCCGAGTCGCCACTGTGATAACATGCGCACATCGGGCACTTGCGCCAGCCGCGCTGCTCCAGTTGCTTCTGGTAGCGCAGGGTCGCCACTTGCGCCCGTCGCAGCGCGTCGCGCAGGGCAGGGTCGCTAACGCCCTGCAGGTTCACCTCCACTTCGGCAAGCTCCGCTTCGCTCAGTTGGGGCGGTTCTGGCGGTGGGGCGTCGGGCGTCGCCTCGTCTGCCGTCTGGAACATCGTCGGCAACTCGGCGCGCACGGTGAAGCGCACTTCACGGAAGCGATCCTCGCCCACCCGCTCGTTCAGCCGCTGCAGAATCGTTCGCTTATGGAAGGTGAGTTCCTGCATCCAAGCGTGGCTTTTGACGGCGACCCACAGCGTGTGGGCGTCGATGCGCAGTGGGCGGGCGACCTGCGCCAACTGTGCGCCGACGATTTCGTCCCAGTGCATTAGCGCGCGGTAGGTGCGCAGTTGCCTGTCCAGTCCCAGCTGCTCCAGCAGGCGTTGCAGGGCACTGCCTGCCGATTGCGCCTCACGCACGGCGGCTCACCGTCCCGCTCTGGATTTCGAACAGCACGGCATCGCGCAGGGTCGCCTCGTCGAACGCGCTCAAGTCGGTGCAGGTGATGAAAGTCTGCGTGCGCGGGGTCAAGTACTCCACAAGGCTGCGTCGCCGCGCAGGGTCAAGGTCAGAAAACACATCATCCAGCAGCACGACGGGCGGCTCGTTGCGGATGGACTCCACCAGCGCGACCTCCGAGAGGCGCAGGCTGAGGGCGCAGGTGCGCTGCTGCCCCTGCGAGGCAAACAGGCGCGCCTCGTAGCCCTGCACGAGTATCTGAAAGTCGTCGCGGTGGGGTCCGTACAGCGTCGTCCCGCGGCGCAGTTCCTCGCCCGCCGACTGGTGCAGTGCGCTCAGCAGGGCGTCCGCCCAGTCTTCCTCTTTTTCGGGCAGCGGCGTGCGCACAGGCAAACCTGGCAGGTACTGGAGTTGCAGCGTCTCCGCACTCTGCGTGAGGGCGTGGTGGGTCGTCTCGGCGAGGGCGTTCAGTCGCTCCAGAAACTGACGCCGCGCCTGAAACAGTCGCGCGCCGTACTTGACCAGCTGCGCGTTCCATTCAGGCAGGCTTTCCAGCGTCGCCGTGCCCTCCAAGTAGGCGCGCAGCAGGTTGTTGCGCTGCTCCAGCGCGCGCTTGTAGTGCGAAAGCGAGTAGAGGTAGCGCTGGCTCAGCAGGCTGATTTCGGTATCGAGGAAGCGCCTTCGGTCGGCAGGCTCGCCGCGCACAATCGTCAGGTCGTTTGCGGTGAAGCACACGACGCTTAGCCGTCCGACGAGTGCGCTCGGTCGCGCAACGGGCTGCTCGTTGAGGGTGATTGTGCGCTTGCCCTGCGCTTGCAGGCGCACTTGCAGGTCGTCGGTCAGCCCGTCCGATTCGTACTGCGCAGTGAGGCGCATCTCCTGCGCGCCCCACTGGATGAGGTCTACCTCGCGCACGGGGCGCAGCGGGCGGAACGCGCTGAGGTAATAGATCGCCTCCAGCAGGTTCGTCTTGCCCTGTGCGTTCGCGCCCAGCAAGATGTTCACGCGCGGCGCGAGGCTGATTTGCGCGTGCGCGTAGTTCCGAAAGCAGCTTAGGCGCAGGGCAACGAGTCGCATCCACCCAAAAGTATACCTGCTATGATTTGCCCAGCAGCCATGCCGCAGCGTTGTGGTACTGAATGGCTGGGTGTGCGTCGGGTGGCGGGGCGGTCTCAAGTGTGATGATGTGCAGACTCGCGTTCGGGAACTGTGCGGCGGCGTCCAGTAAGGCGCGCACTTCGCGTGCGTGGGTCGCCGAATCTGACAAGTCGGCGCACGCCTGAATCAGCAGGACGGCTCCATCGGGGCTGAACGCGACAAAGTCCACCTCGTATCCAGAGGCAGTGCGTAGGTACGACACCTCCATTTTGCGCCGCAGCAGTTCCAGTAGCACGCAGGTCTCCAAGGCGTGCCCGACAGGGAAGGGGCGCGGCGCGGTGTAGAAGGGGATAAAGCCCGTGTCTATCGGATACACCTTGCGCGGATGTACCCGCTGCTGCGCCTGTGAGTAGGCGAAAAACGGCACGGTGCGGATCAGGAAGGCATCCTCCAGATGTCCCAGCAGGGTGTGGAGGGTGTCCTTGCTGACCGAGACGCCTTGCGAACGCAGGTCGTTGTAGAACTTGTTGACGCTGAACACCGCGCTAGGGTTGCTCAGCAGGTGGCGCACCAGCCGCCGCAGCACGCTGACATTACTCACCTGATACCGCTCCACCACATCCCGCAGGATGACGCCGTCGACATAGCTCATCAGCAACTCGCGTCGGTCAACCGCCTCCAGACCGACGGCTTCGGGGAAACCGCCCTCGTGCAGATACTGCCGCAGGCGCGCCTGAATCTGCGACCGTTGCGCCTTGCGCAGGTAGGCGAACGCTCGATCAGGCGCTTCCCCTAAGTGGCGCAGGTACTCGCGGAAACTGAACGGGAACACCACGACAGGCAGCGCGCGTCCGCGCATGCTCGTGCCCAGCTCGTATGCCAGCATCCGCGCCGACGAACCCGACAGGAACACGGCGACCGTTTCGCTGTCCAGCAAGCGGCGCACAAAAGTCTCCCACCCCGACACCCGTTGAATCTCGTCCAGCAGGAACAGCACCCGCTCCCTGTCGCGCGTGTGCGGGTAGAGTTGGTAGTAGGTCTCCACGATGAGGTGCAAATCGCGCGCCTGCAGGTCAAGCAGTCGCTCGTCCTCGAAGTTGAAGTAAAGTGCATATTCGCGGGGCATGCCATGCAGGAGGTGTTCCTGAACAATCTGCCACAGAAAGGTGGTCTTCCCTGCGCGGCGCATGCCGATAATCGCGAACGCTTTGTTCGGCACGGCAGGAATACGCACATCGCGCCGTGTGAAGGTAGGAACGGGGCGCAGTGTGCCCTCCACAACCTTCTCCTCGATCGTCGCGCGTAGTTGTCCGTCCACAAAGGATAGTTTACCCGATTTTTGTCCTTTTGGGAAGGATAACACGAACTGCACGATCAGAGTTCGCGGAAGCATGTGTGGACAGGCGTGTCTTGCTGCTATCGCCCCTGCGTGCCCCTCTCCCGCACGCGGGCGAGAGGGAATACGGCGCAGGGCTATCGTTCGCTCCTACGGTTCCTCTCCCACACGGTAGGAGAAGGGCTGGAGATGGCAATTTCAAAGGACATCGTGCGAACGAATTATCCCGATAAGGTATACAATTGCAAGGGGTACAGACGATGACCCATCCACAAGGCGACTCGCTGGGCGCGGATGAGAAACTCTGGGGGATGCTGGCGCACCTGCTGACGCTGCTCGGCTACATCGTGACGCTGGGGCAATACATCGCGCCGCTGGTGATTTACCTCGTCTACAAAGACCGCTCGCAATTCGTGGCGTTCCATGCGCTGCAGGCGCTCTTTTTCCAACTGCTGGCGCTGGCAGTTGCGATTGCGCTGGTGCTGTTCTCCATCATCACGCTGGGGCTGGGTTTGCTGCTTGCCGCGCCGCTGGCGATTGCGCTGGCGATTGCCGTGCTGGTCTACACGATTATCGCCGCCATCCAAGCCAATAACGGCGTCTGGTACGAACTGCCGATTGTCGGACGCTGGGCGCGCAACACGCTGCAGATATGATCGACGCCGTCGCCTTCGAGCAGCCCGAACGCGCCGCACGGCTGTGGGCGCGGTGGCGCGGAGACGGACTGCAAGCGGAACTGTTCGACCGCTTCGCGCCGACGCTCGCCGATGCCCTACAGCGCGCACCCGACCCCGACCGCCTGCTGGTCAACTGTGACCGCTGGCTCGAATCGCTGGGCGCGACGCTGACCTATTACCGCCTGTTCGCCGAGACGCCGTATGCTCTCAAGCCCGTGCTTGCCGTGCTGGGCGCGTCGGACTACATGGCGGACACGCTGCTGCAAAACCCCGAACTCAGCGAGATTCTGCTCGATGCCCGCCTGCTGACGCGCCCGCGCACCCGTGCCGATATGCGCCGCGACCTAAGCCGCCTGCTGCGCGCCTGCACCTCGTATTGGATGCAACTCGACCGCCTGCGCGCCTTCAAGCAGCAGGAGTACCTGCGCATCACCGCACTTGACCTGCTGGGCAAGGCGACGCTAACCGAGACGATGCGCGCGCTGTCCGACCTCGCCGATGTGTGCGCCGACGCCGCGCTGGACGCCTGCCATCGCGAACTCGCCGCGCAGCAGGGCGTCACGGGCGAACACGGCTTCTGCATCCTCGCGATGGGCAAGTGGGGCGGACGCGAACTCAACTACAGCTCCGATATTGACCCCATCTTCCTGTATCGCGACGCGCCGCGCCTCGTGGGCGCGAAAGACCCGACGCAGTACCTGCTGAAACTCGCCGAGATGGTGGTCAAGGCGCTGTCCGAGCCGATGCGCCGCGGGATTGTGTTCCGCGTGGATATGCGCTTGCGTCCCGAAGGGCGGCTGGGCGCGCTGGCGCGGGGCGTGTCGTCTGCCCTGCACTACTACGAAACTTGGGCGGAGCCGTGGGAGCGTCAGGCGATGCTCAAAGCGCGCCCGTGCGCGGGCGACCTGCAGGTCGGCGAGCAGTTTCTGGAGCGACTGCAGCCGTGGCTGTACCGCCCATCGCTGAGTGAGACCGACTTCGCCGAGATCGTGCGCCTGCGCGAGCGCGCCGAAGCGCAAGCACGCGCCCGCAACGCCTACGAGACCGACCTCAAAAACGGCTGGGGCGGCATCCGCGATATCGAGTTCTCGGTGCAGGCGCTGCAGTTGATGCTTGGGGGGCGG
>Ga0308393_1000452_pt1 | contig 21566 bp, 15 predicted proteins | sample Hotspr2Sampleee2_FD_202364 | JGI IMG/M metagenome (GOLD analysis project Ga0308393, IMG submission 202364) | Hot spring phototrophic mat microbial communities from Mushroom Spring, Yellowstone National Park, Wyoming, United States - 20050630_ee2 ... | reverse complement strand
GCAGTGACCGAAACTTCGGCTCGCGTGCTTGTGAGAACCAGTTCTGCTGCTACGGTTCAATTTCAGTTCAGCACGTCTCCTACTTTTACGAGTCCGATTTTATCGACTGTGGTGAATACGGTTCAAGCCGATACTTTTTTGCGATTGCAAGCGTGAGTGGTCTTGCGCCAAACACGCTCTACTATTATCGCCCGCTCATCAACAATACGCCGACGGCAGACATACGCCAGTTTAAGACGTTTCCGTCGCCTGCTACCCCGACAAACTTTGCCTTTGCTTTCGGCTCATGCCAACAAGATGGCGATGCATTATCTTCAAACATTGGGCGTGTGTTTCCCCTGATTGCTGGGAATTTGAGACGCTTCCCTACCGACCCTGAAATTCGCTTCATGATACAGATGGGCGATTGGGGCTATCCTGACACGACTGACACACCCACTAATCCGAACAACTATTTCAATCTTGATTATCGCCGTGTTCAAGGTGCCTATTTGCACCACTATCAACGCACTTATCCAATGGATTCCGTCTTCAAAGTGATGCCAATTGTATACACGCACTCTGACCACGACTACGGTAACAACAACTGCGACAGCACATTTCCCGGACGAGCGAACACGCTTCGTGGCTATCAAGCGATGTTTCCGCACTATCCGCTTGCTAATCCGAGCACTTCAAGCGGTGGGGTTTGGCAGAAGTTCCGCTTTGGCAATGCCGAGTTTTTTGTGTTAGACACTCGCGCCAAGCGCTCTCCAAACATCAACGCGTTTCCAAATTTTTTTGCTTGGCTTGCTAATCCTTTGTCTCAAACTAATCCGAATGGTGTAAGACTTCGCTTTGAAGCCCCTGCCAATCACAAAATTATCAGCGATGAGCAGATGAACTGGCTGATTCAAAACTTGCAGGCTTCAACGGCGACTTGGAAATTCATCGTCAGTGCAGAAACCTTCAACCCAGCGCATCGTGGCATTAGCGAAACAGCATTGCTCTTGCAAGGGTTGCGCTTTGACCCAATTCAAACGCCGCAAGGTATTTTCCGCGCTGCCGAAGTTGCGATTGATATTGCTGACGGTTGGTGTGGCTTTCCTGCCAGTGTTCAGCAGCTTGTTAGAGCCGTGCGTAATGCCAACATTCGCAATGTGATTATGCTTTCTGCTGATTCGCACAATGTTGGCACAGATGACGGCGCAAATTCGCTTTTCCCCGAATTCATGGCAGGCGGAATTAGACCAAGGCAATTCGCGTGCTGTCAGTCTCTTTGAAACCTTTGGTATTTATGTTTGGAACAGAGCACGTCAAGGACTTTTGCGAAATAATTTCAATTCCGCTTTCGGTCGCGTGAGCGTGTTTGGCAACGATTCGGTACGCGTCGACTACTTTGATGAGTTTAGCGAGTTTATTGGCTCTTACACGCAACCTGCGGGGCATTTAGTTGCAACGAAAGGCTTAACTGTTGCTCCGCTCGGTGTGAATTTTGATACAGTTACCATCGGACAAGTCGGGCGGCAAGCACTCAACTTGGTCAATTCAGGGGTTGATACGATTCGCGTCTTTAGTGTTAGCCGTCTGACACCGTCGCGTCCCTCGCCGTTTGTTGTCAATCCGCCAGGACCTGGACAACTCACGTTTCCGTTGCTCATTCCGCCTGGTCAGAGCCGCATTCTTGCTTTCGGATTTACGCCCACAACACAAGGATTTGCCGCTGATACCGTCTTGATTGTGAGCGATGACCCCGATAACACAGTTGGACTTGGTGCAGGGGTTTATCTCGCCATTCTCACAGGGCGCGGTGCAACTGCCTCTGGTATCGGCACATCACTTGGAAAACCGACGGATTATGTCCTTGAGCAAAACTATCCCAACCCGTTCAACCCGAAAACCACGATTGGCTTCGCCATTCCAAAACCTGAACAAGTGAGTTTAATTGTCTATGATGCGTTAGGTAGGCAGGTTGCAACGCTTGTCAATGAGCGCAGAGAGGCAGGACGCTATGAAGTCAACTTCGATGGCTCACGCCTTGCCAGCGGCGTGTATTTCTATCAGCTCAAAGCAGGTGCATTTACGCAAACTGCTAAAATGGTGTTGGTGAAGTAGTTGACTGTAAGTTGTAGGTAGAGAGGGTAGGTTAGAGAAAGGGCGATTCAAGACGGGTCGCCCTTTGTTGTCTTGATGAACCTACACGCCTTGACGGCTTTGAAAATTTTTTGTTGCATAGGGAAACTTTCCGCCGTTGCAAGTCCTCAAAGAAACTGTATATTCAACACAGGGTTCAACACAATAAAATGGGGAATACATTTGACATGCACTACTTTTCCTTGCGTTGCGCTGTTGCAACGCTTTTCTTTTCTTTGACATTTTCTTCCCTTGCACTGGCACAAGGCTTTACCTACAACACTACTCTTTATGGACAACGCCTTTATCCGAACAATCGTGGGTCGGGGTGTTGGGGCTACTCCGATACGGTCATTGTCAATGGTCAGCCACGACTTCGTGAATTGGCATTTTTCGGCTGTTTCAGGGGCACGTCGATTGTCGATATTACCACGCCACAGTTGCGCGAAATAGCGTTTATTCCGACCCAGTCTACCAGTCCAACGCACAGCGGCAACGATTGGCGCGAAATTCGAACTTCAGGACGCTACGCCTACATTACGACCGAAGCCACTGGCGGCGGTTTGCAAATCGTTGACCTTTTACCCGACCCAAATAATCCTGACAGTGTGCGATTAGTCCGAAAATTTGATACCGGCGGAACTAACAACCAACACAACATTGGCACATCAGCAGGCTACGCTTGGGAAGCCGATAACTACATTTACCTCTGCGGTGGTCAGGTCACGCTTGGTTTCGGCAATAGCGGCGGCATGGCGATTTATGACGTTTCAAATCCAACCAACCCTGTGCTGATGAGCCGCTATGCCACGCGCTATGTGCATGATGTCTATGTCAAAAACGATACGGCGTATCTTGCGAACATCAACGATGGCTTTGTGGATATTGTCAATGTCAGCAATAAGTCCAATCCCGTTCGGATTCGCACCTTTACTTATCCTGCGCCGAACATTGGCGATGCAGGCACGCATAATGTTTGGGTAACAGAGGATAGCAAATTTATTTTCACGACCGATGAAGTTGCGCCGAGTGGGCATAACATCTTGCGCGTGCATGACGCCCGTGATTACAACAACATCATTGTCAACGCCGCCACATACAAATCCCCTGTTGGCTCTCCAAATGCCGTTGTGCATAACGCCTATGTGCGCGGCAAGCACGCCATCATGTCCTACTACACACAAGGCGTAAAAATTGTCGATATTTCCGAGCCGCTCGACCCTGTTGAAGTCGGCGCATACAACACCTACGGAAGCACCACTGCGTCAGGCTACAACGGCTGTTGGGGCGTGTTTCCGTTTTACCCTTCTGGGAAAATTATCGCCAGCGACATTAACACTGCGACTAATTCAAACACGGGCAAACTTTCTGTAATCCAATTCAACAATGCGCGTGCAGGTATTGTGAGAGGCACGGTTAGAAGTGCCACGACCAACCAAGTCATTGCAGGCGCACAAATTCGTGCGATTGATTACTACAACAAAACACGAACTTCGAACAGCGCAGGCTTTTATCGTATCCGCACCGTGCAAGGCTCAAATAAACGTTTTGTGGTATCTGCCGCTGGCTATCGCGCCGATACGCTGGTCGTCAACGTGCCTGAAAACGGCGACTCAATTACGGTCGATGTCAACTTGCAACCGCTCACGTCCGATACGCAAATCTCACAACGCCCTGAAGGCTACACACTGTATCAAAACTATCCGAATCCGTTTAATCCCACCACGATTATCAGTTACCAACTTGAAGTACCGTCGGTCGTTAAGTTGGAACTCTTCGATGTGATGGGCAGAAAACTTGCCACTCTTGTTGATGCCAAGCAAGGCGCAGGGTTGCACCAATACACGCTCAACGCCACGCAACTTGCGCTTTCATCTGGCACCTACTTCTATCGGCTCACTGCCAACGGATTCACTGACACAAAACGCATGATGCTTTTGAAATAAACCACATCTGCGAAGAACGCACAACGCTCAAACGAAACGTTCTGACTTGGGATTTCGCTTCCTTATCTTTGTGAGGTAACTTTCGGCTTCATCTACCTTTATTGCTATGCAAATTATTCTCATCACGATTGCGATTGTGCTTGCTGACCAACTCACAAAGTATTGGGCAAAGCAAACACTTCAACCGATTGGACAAATTTCACTTATCGGCGATTGGCTGAAATTCACATTCACAGAAAACACAGGGATTGCCTTTGGAATTGAGTTGGGTGGACAAAAAGTTGTAACGGCTCTGTCTATTTTGGCAACGATTGGAATTAGCATTTATCTCTACTCGCTTCGGCGCAACAACATCTACTACAAACTTGCCTTTGCGTGTATTCTCGGCGGTGCAATCGGCAACCTTATCGACCGTGCGCTTTACGGAAGTGTTGTAGATTTCATTTACTTTGATTTGTATCGAGGCTACGTTGGCTCATATTACCTTGCACTCTGGCCTGTTTTTAATATCGCTGATGTGGCGATTTCAACGGGTGTTGGGATTATGTTCGTGTGGTATAAGCGCATTTTTGAGCCTGAACCGCTAACAGAACCCAGCCCTGACCTTTCAAGCCTGCCTTCAAGCGAGCCTGTTTCAAAAACTGATTCTTCATCAAACACGTCAAGCGTGTGAACCCTTGCGTTGAACAGTTGGCTACAATTTTTGAGCGTTGTTCTCCTATGATGTTAAGCGTGTGTCGAGTGCGTCTCGGAGTCCGTCGCCCAGAAGGTTGATGGCAAGCACAGCAAGCATGATGGCAAGTCCAGGAAACACGGTCAGCCACCAGCCGTTGCCTGAAACGATATAGGCGTAACCGTCGCGAAGCATAGAACCCCACGATGCCGTTGGTGGTTGAACCCCGAATCCGAGAAACGAGAGGCTGGCTTCGGCGATGATGGCAGTTGCAAAGCCTGCGGTCGCCACTACGGTTACAGGACCAAGCGTATTCGGCAAGATGTGTTTGAAAATTGTGCGTGCCGCGCTGAACCCTAAGGCTTTTGTGGCTTCAACAAATTCACGCTCACGAAGCGAGAAGAATTGACCGCGCACAATGCGCGCCGTATCGACCCACGAGGCTAATCCGACTGCGAGAAACACTTGCCAAAAACCGCGTCCTAATGCCACGCTGATTGCAATCACGAGCAAGAGTTCAGGGAACGACCATACCACATTCATCAGCCACATCACCACGCCGTCGACCTTGCCGCGAAAATATCCTGCCATAGCACCGAGCGAAAGACCAATCAAGAGCGAAATGCTTGTCGCAATTACGCCGACCGAAAGCGAAACACGCGCACCGTAAATGATTCGCGAAAAGACATCGCGCCCGTATTTGTCTGTTCCCATCACATAAATCGGCGTTTTATGCCAATCAGATTCACAATTGCCAAAAAGTTCACTTGTTGGAATTTTCTCTGCTCGTCCTTCAAAATCAATCATCAAGAGCGAGTCGCCTTGTTGCTCAAACGAGCGAATCGGAATGGCTTTGAACGCTTCACCGTCAGCCGTTTCAGATTTTTTGAGAATGAGATTTCCGCGAAACAGCGGCGGCTTGATTTCATACTCATAAATCTGCGCATTGGGATTCATCGGCGCAAGAAGCGGTGCAAAAATCGCAACAAACACAAACACACCAATAATGATTAAGCCGACAACCGCAAGGCGATTGCGCACGAGTCGCCGCCACGATTGATAGAGCGGACTGTGCGGCACAGCATCTACTTGCAAGGCATCATACTCGGTGGTTGCAGTCAGCAGTTCAGTGTTGTTCATTCTTCAAAGCAAACTCGACCTCGTTTGTTTCAGTGTAAAGAATAGCGAATTCGTTTCCGTTTGTCAAATCGTTATATTCAAGCCTATTTGAAACGCATTTTTTCAACCTTCAAATCAGTAACAACCATGAGCATTGTCGAACTTGAATCCTCGCTAACGATTGATGTTGAAGAAGTCTTAGGTAAAGAAGCCAAAGACCTGCTTGAACACAAAGCCAAAGTCTCCAAAGAGCATCTTCATTTGCCGGGACCTGATTTTATCGACCGTGTGTGGCTGGGCTCCGACCGCAGTCCGAATGTGCTTCGCAACATGCAACTTTTGTTTAACACAGGGCGACTTGCAGGCACAGGCTATCTCTCGATTCTGCCTGTCGACCAAGGCGTTGAACATTCAGGCGGTGCCTCGTTCGCCAAAAACCCAATGTATTTTGATGGTGAAAACATTGTGAAATTAGCGATTGAAGGCGGCTGTAATGCCGTTGCGTCAACCTTCGGTGTGCTTGGAAGCGTGGCACGAAAATACGCACACAAAATTCCGTTCATCGCCAAAATCAATCATAACGAATTTCTTACCTATCCGAACAAGTATGACCAAATCATGTTCGGTAACATCAAGATGGCGTTTGATATGGGTTGCGTCGCTGTTGGTGCCACAATCTACTTCGGCTCACCAGAATCCAGCCGCCAAATCATTGAAGTCTCCGAAGCCTTCAAACAAGCCCACGATTTAGGCATGGTAACGATTCTTTGGTGCTACTTGCGCAATTCCGCCTTCAAACAAGACAAAGACTATCACGTCTCCGCTGACCTTACAGGGCAAGCCAATCATTTGGGCGTTACGATTGAAGCCGACATCATCAAACAAAAATTGCCTGAAAACAACGGCGGCTACAAAGCCTTGAACACAAAAGAAAATCCTTACGGCAAAACCGATAGCCGAATGTACTCTGACCTTGTAACCGACCATCCGATTGACCTTTGCCGCTACCAAGTGCTGAACTGCTACATGGGCAGAGCCGGGCTTATCAATTCGGGCGGCGCGTCAGGCGAAAACGATTTGTTTGATGCGGTTAAAACTGCGGTCATCAATAAGCGTGCAGGCGGCATGGGCTTGATTTCAGGTCGCAAAGCCTTCCAAAAACCGATGAAAGAAGGTGTCGCCATTCTCAACGCCATTCAAGATGTTTATCTCGATAAAAACATCACGATTGCGTAATGACTTGCCTCTCTAAAACAACGAATAAGACGACGAAGGGCGCACGATTGCGCCCTTTTGTTCACTTACCCGCCGTTCAAAACAGTTCTGATAAACATATAGAAATAGCGAAAAAGCGTATCTTCTTTGTAGAAACCAAACGCGACAGAACAATATGACGACAAAAGTTCAGAAATGGGGCAATAGCCTTGCCTTGCGGATACCCAAAAACCTTGCTCTCGACGCTCAACTTGAAAACAACACTCTGGTCGAGATTCACCTTGTCAAAGGCAAACTTGTTGTTACGCCCGTTACCGCACCAAGTTGGACGCTTGACGAATTACTTGCAGGCGTTACGAAAAATAATCTTCATACCGAAGTTGATACAGGAATTTCAACAGGCAACGAAGTTTGGTAAGACATGGCTTACGTCCCCGATAGTGGCGACATTGTTTGGTAGACCTTCAATCCGAAAGCTGGACATGAGCAAGCAGGTCGCAGACCCGCATTGGTTTTATCTCCAAAGGCATATAACCGAAAAGTGGGATTAGCCTTGCTATGCCCCATCACCAGTCAAGTTAAGGGCTACCCGTTTGAAGTTTTGATACCTGACGGTTTGGAAGTTCAAGGCGCGATTTTATCTGACCAAGTCAAAAGCCTTGATTGGAGAGCAAGGAAAGCGGCGTTCAGTTGTAAGTTGCCGCCAGAACCTTTCAATGAAGCTATCAAGAAGTTAAGTACCCTCATTCGTGAGCAACATTGAAATCATGAAGCGGCATCGAATTACGATTTTGTTGCTCAACTCAAATACTCGCGCAGATATTTCGCCGTCAGCGAGCGTTCATGCTTCGCAACCTCTTCGGGCGTGCCTACCGCAACAAGTTCTCCACCTTTCTCTCCTGCTTCGGGACCTAAATCGATTATCCAATCGGCTTGCTTAATCACATCAAGGTTGTGTTCAATCACAACAAGCGTATTGCCGTTTTCAATGAGGCGATTGAAGCATTTGATCAGTTTTTGAATGTCGTCGAAGTGAAGCCCTGTGGTCGGTTCATCAAAAATGAACAGCGTGTCTTGTGAATCGGTGTTGGAAATGTGATAGGCGAGTTTGAGCCGTTGGGCTTCGCCGCCCGAAAGCGTGCTTCCTGATTGACCAAGTTGCAAGTAGCCCAATCCGACATCGACCAGCACTTTCATTTTCTTCACGATGTTCTTTTGGTCTTTGAAAAATTCCATTGCTTCGTCAATCGTCATCTCAAGCACATCGGCGATGGATTTGCCGTTGTAGGTGGCTTCAAGCGTGGAGGGTTTGTAGCGTTTGCCGTTGCACGCTTCACAAGGCATTTCAACATCGGCAAGGAACTGCATCTCGACTTTGATAACGCCTTCGCCTGCGCATGTTTCGCACCGTCCGCCCGGAATGTTGAATGAAAAATAGCCCGCGTCCCAGCCTTTGAGTTTGGCGACTTGGGTTTGTGCAAAGAGCGCGCGAATGTCATCAAAAATTTTAAGATAGGTTGCGGGATTGCTTCGGCTCGTTCTGCCAATGGGCGACTGGTCGACAAGTTCAACCTTTGAAATTTTCTCAATGCCTTTCAAGGCTCTATGTGTGCCGACCTTTTCCGCTGTGCCAACTTTCTGTTTCAGAATGCCGAGATAAAGAATGTCATTGACAAGTGTGGATTTGCCGCTTCCGCTCACGCCTGTTACGCATGTCAAAACGCCGAGTGGAAATTTCACGTCAATGTTTTTGAGGTTGTTTTCCAATGCGCCAATGATTTCAATCGCGTGGTTGAGATTGACCTTGCGGCGTTTTTCAGGAAGCGGAATCGCGTTGAGATGTCGCAAGTATTTGCCCGTGAGCGATGTCGGGTGCGAAAGGATTTCGGTTGGAGAGCCTTGAAAGATGATATTGCCGCCGTGTCGCCCTGCGCCCAAGCCCATGTCGATAATCATATCCGCCGCTTCTATGATTTCGCGGTCGTGTTCAACAACAATCACCGTGTTGCCGATGTCGCGCAGTTTTTTGAGAATCTTAATCAGCCTTGCCGAATCGCGTTGATGCAAGCCGATGGAAGGCTCGTCTAAAATGTAGATTGAGCCCATAAGCGATGAGCCAAGCGAGGTAGCAAGGTTGATGCGTTGCGATTCGCCGCCTGAAAGCGTAGTGGCGTTTCGGTCGAGCGTGAGGTAATCGAGTCCGACTTCGACAAGGTATCCGAGCCGTTTGTCTAATTCGGTCAAGATGGTTGATGCGACTTCTTTGTCGAAGCGCGAGATGTCGAGCGTTTTGAAAAACTCTGCCGCTTCGCCGATAGTCATTTGCACAATGTCGTGAATCGTTTTGCCTGCGACTTTGACGTTGAGCGCGGCTTTTTTGAGACGCGAGCCATTGCATTCAGGGCAAACGCTGTAACCGCGATACCGTGAAAGCAACACGCGATAGTGCATTTTGTATTGCCCTTCGCGCTCAATCTCTTTGAAAAACTCTCTAATGCCAATGAAGCCATCTTTCGGCACGCCGTCCCATAAGAGTTTGCGCACTGATGCTGGCAGTTTGTTATATGGCACATCAAGCGGAATGTGATGCTTCGGCGCAATGCGAATGAGGTCGCGCAAGTGTTTAGAATGTTTGTCGCTGTTCCAGCAAACGATTGCACCGTCTCGGAGAGAGAGCGCACGGTTCGGCACAACGGCATCTTCGTCAATGCCCGTTACGCGCCCGAAACCCTGACACACAGGACACGCACCCGCAGGCGAATTAAACGCAAACATCTGTGGCGAGGGCTCTTCATACTCTACGCCGTTCAGTTCAAACTTATCGCTAAACCGATACTCGCGTCCGCCCAAAATGCGCACGATGCAGTAGCCGTTTGATTCAGCAAAGGCGACTTCTGCCGCTTCGGCAATGCGTTGCATCGTTTCATCATCATGACGCAAAGCAAGCCTATCAACCAATACCATCAACTTCGCTTGCTCTTTTTTGGAAAGCGCAGAAAGTTTTTTTTCGGAATCCGCTTCGTTCAAATCAAAGAGCGTTTCGCCGTGTGCGATGCGGAAGAAGCCTTTTTGTTTGAGCGTTTGCAGTTCTTCTTTAAGCGTGCGTTCTCTGGCTTTCTCGTCGGTGTGATGTGGCATTGGGAATCCGATGTAAAGTTTGCTTCCTTCATCGAGCAATCGGATTTGATAGACCACATCTTCGGGCGTATGCTTCAAGACCATTTCGCCAGTATCGGGCGAGTAGGTTTTGCCAATGCGGGCGAAGAGCAATCGCAAGTAATCATAAATCTCGGTAACAGTGCCAACAGTTGAGCGCGGATTTTTTGAAATCGTTTTCTGTTCAATCGCAATCGCTGGAGCAATACCTGAGACATACTCCACATCAGGCTTTGGCAACCGCTCTAAAAATTGACGAATGTAGGCGGACATTGATTCCACATACCGCCGATGCCCTTCGGCGTAGAGCGTGTCGAAAGCAAGGCTCGATTTGCCCGACCCCGAAACGCCTGTAATGACAATGAGTTTGCGGCGCGGAATAAAGACATCGATGTTTTTGAGGTTGTGCGTTTTCGCGCCTTTGATGAAAATGCCGTTGGCGGTTTGTGGTGCGGTTGGTGTCATGGTGCGTGTTCAAACAGTTTGAACGTTCAAAATACTTCAAGAACATTACAGTTCCCAAGTCACTTTAAGTCGTTGCTTTGCGTGTTGGTTATGTTTTATGAGACAACATTTGCGCAGGAACTGCAAGAAAAAATTTCGTAACTTTACTTTTCATATCACACACCAATGAAAATCGGAACGATTGAGATAGACAAGCCCATTGTGCTTGCGCCGATGGAAGATGTAACCGACCCATCGTTTCGCCGACTGTGCAAACGCTTCGGCGCGGACATTGTCTACACTGAATTCATCAGTTCAGAAGGATTGATACGTGGTGCGGCACGTTCGCATCGCAAGCTCAAAATCTTCGATGATGAGCGTCCTGTGGCAATTCAAATTTTCGGCAACGAGGTTGAAGCGATGGTCGAAGCGGCGTTAATTGCCGAAGCGGCGAACCCGGATTTCATTGACATCAACTACGGCTGTCCCGCAAAGAAAGTCGCAGGGCGCGGCGCAGGCTCCGGCTTGCTCTGCAACCCGACCTTGATGGAAGCTATTACCGCCGCCGTTGTGAAAGCCGTCAAACTTCCTGTTACTGCTAAAACGCGCATTGGTTGGGACGAGCACAATATCACAATCCTTGACACCGTCAAACGCCTTGAAGGCGCAGGCATTCAAGCCCTCACCATTCACGGGCGCACACGCGCACAAATGTTCAAAGGTTCAGCGGATTGGACTTGGATAAAACGTGCCAAAGAAATTGCAACCATTCCCATCATTGGCAACGGCGATATTTGGACGGCAAAAGATGCAGTCAAACATTTTCAAATCACCCAAGTCGACGGTGCGATGATTGGGCGTGGCGCAATCGGCAATCCGTTCATCTTCCGTGAAGCCAAAGCCTTAATGCAAGGCATTGAACTTCCGCCGCCGACCTTTCACGAGAAAATTCACGTGGCGATTGAGCATCTTCGCATGTCGCTTGAATGGAAAGGCGAAAAGTATGGCGTTCTCGAAATGCGCCGCCACTATGCCTCGTATCTCAAAGGCATGCCGAACGTGAGCAAAGTGCGCGACTTCTTGGTGCGTGAAGAAAAGTGGCAAAACATCATCGACCGACTTTTAGAATATGAACGCGAGTGCGAACAACACCTCGCCGAAGGCACCTTCGACCAATATGCCGAAACGCTGAACGACCACTCCAAACGGCTGATTTTAGAGCCTGCGGTTGTGGGCAACTAATTTGCCCGTTGCCAACAGCATGGTTTGAAATTTGAAGTGCGAAACGGTAAATTCCGCCTCTTTTCATCTCAACAACGGAAATGGAGACGCTTACGACCTTGAACGTGATTCGCATCAAAAACGCACCTACGGGAAAGAACCAAACGCCCGCTTCGCCTTCTGACGACGCTGAAGCACAAGCCTTGCTCAAAGCCAGCGGACCAATTCCACAACACATCGCCATCATTATGGACGGGAACGGGCGCTGGGCGGCACGGCGCGGCGAAATGCGCGTTTCAGGACACAATGCTGGTGTCGAATCCGTGCGTGATACCGTTGAAGCCTGCGCTCAACTTGGCGTCGGCTATTTGACCTTGTATGCCTTCTCGACCGAAAATTGGAAACGCCCCAAATCCGAAATTTCGGCACTCATGCATCTCTTGATTCAAGCCCTTCGCAAAGAAACGAAAACCCTCCACGAAAACGACATCAAACTCAATGCGATTGGCAACATCTTCGCACTTCCGCCAAACGTTCGGCAAGAGTTGGAAGAAAGCATGGAACTGACTCGCCACAATAAACGCATGACGCTCTCACTTGCGCTTTCATATAGCGGACGTTGGGAAATCATGCAAGCCACGAAACGCATTGCCGAAGAAGTAAAAGCTGGGCGATTAGACCCCGGTGACCTCACCGATGATGTTTTCGAACGATACCTTGCCACCTACGGCATGCCTCACCCCGATTTGCTTATTCGCACCAGCGGCGAATTTCGCATCAGCAACTTTTTGTTGTGGCAACTCGCCTACACGGAAATTCACATCACCGATTGCTACTGGCCTGATTTTCGTCGCAATAAACTCTACGATGCGATTCGCGACTTTCAACGCCGCGAACGCCGCTTCGGCATGACAAGCGAACAACTTGCCGCGCTCACGAACCCATTGCATCAAACCCATCAGCCGTGACACTCGGAAACGCTTTCGAATTATCTTGCTTCAATTCCATGACGCTTCGCCGCCTGTTGTATCTTTTTTGCGCTATCTTCATTACTGCTTCTCCTACACTTTTTGCACAAGATACGCCCGATGATGATAGCAACACCAAGTTCCAACTCGATTTCTCTGAACCTGCCAAATATCAAGTGCTTGGGATTTCTGTCACTGGAAACGCGACCATTTCCGAAAAAGATATTCTTGCCCGCTTTCCCATTCAGGTTGGTCAAGAAATTACTATTCCCAGTAGCGAACTCGCCGATGCAATCAAGCGGCTTTGGAAACAAAAACTTTTCAGCGACATTCGCGTCGAGATTGACCGCAAAACATTTGAGGGCGTATTCCTTTCCATCAAGGTCAAAGAATATCCTGTGCTGACGCAAATTGTCTTTGAAGGCAATAAAGAGTTCGATGAGGAAGAGTTGCTGAAAAAAGCAGAACTCACGCGCGGCGCAACCATCACCGACCAAATGATTTACCTTGCTCGCCAACGCCTCTTGAAGTTCTACGAGGTAGAAGGCTATCTACTTTGCGAAATCGATTACGAACTGCGCGAAACCAAAAAAGGTCGTGCGACGCTCTTCTTCAAAATCAAAGAAAATGACCGCGTTATCATTGAGCGCATTAACTTCGTTGGCAACAAAGCCTTCGACAAAGGCGAATTGCTTGGCACACTCGAAGAAACCAAACAACTCAACTTCTGGCGGCGCATTTTCTCAAAGCCAATTTTAGACCGCAAGAAATACGAAGATGATAAAGAGAAACTCATCACCTTTTATCGCGAGAACGGCTACCGCGATGCCTACTTCATTCGCGACTCAATCTACTACACCCCCGATAAACGCGGACTGCATTTGACCATCTTCCTCTACGAAGGACCGAAATATGTCTTGCGCAACGTCCAATGGGAAGGCAATACGCTCTACACCGACGCTGAACTCAGCGCAGTGTTCGGTTACAAAAAAGGCGATGTCTACAACGAGAAAAAAATCATGGAACGCCTCACCTACTCGCCCGAAGGCGGCGACATCGGCTCGCTTTATCAAGATAGAGGCTACCTTACTTTTCGCGCCGATAAAGAAGAAACTGTCGTCGAAGGCGACTCGATTGACCTTAAAATTTTTATCACCGAAGGCAAGCAATTTCGTATTCGCAATGTCAACATTGTGGGAAACACCAAAACCAAAGACCGTGTGATTCGACGCGAACTTTACACGATTCCCGGCGACCTTTACAGCCGTGAAAATATCATTCGCTCGATTCGACAAATCGCCCAACTCAATTACTTCGACCAAGAAAAAATCACGCCCGATATTCAGCCCAAGAGCGAAGAAGAAGTCGACATCACCTACAATGTGAGCGAAAAATCCACCGACACGTTCAACGCTTCCGCCGGATACAGTGGCGCAATCGGCTTCACAGGCGCATTAGGCTTGACCTTCAATAACTTCTCGATTCAAGACATCACCAAGCGCGAAGCCTACACGCCACTCCCGCACGGCGACGGACAACGACTCGACTTCCAATGGCAATTCGGTCGATTCAACTTTCAAACGCTTTCGCTTTCCTTCACCGAGCCTTGGGCATTTGGCACGCCGACCTCCCTCGGATTCAGCATTTTCGATACGCGCCAAAATTTCGGACAAGAATTGCAACAAACCGGTATCTCGTTTTCCATTGGTCGCCGCCTCACCTTTCCTGACGATTATTTCCGAATTGATTACACTTTCCGTTTTCAACGTAACCGCGTTGGGGCATCAACCTTCGGCACATTTCAGCGCGGACTTTTCTTTGTAACTGCTGATGAATACAGCATCATTCAAACCATTTCGCGCAACAGCACCGACAACCCGATTTATCCTCGACGCGGCAGTGATTTTTCCTTTGCGACACAACTTTCCGGCGGACCGCTACCAGGCACGGTTGATTTTCTCAAACTGACGCTTCGCGCAGGCTGGTTCTCACAACTTGCAGGCGATTTGGTGCTGACAACCAACGCCGACTTCGGCGCGCTCGACCGCATCGGCAATCGCAGTAGCAATATCCCCGCCGTGAACTTTTTCTTTATGGGTGGCAGTGGCATCTCGTTCTTGCCTACGATTCCTTTGCGCGGCTACCCTGACCAAGGGCTTGGTGTCTTTGACCCCGACCTCCGCATCTTCACAGGGAACTTCTACACAAAATTTCAAACCGAACTGCGCTACCCAATTAGCCTGAATCCACAAGCGACCGTCTATGTCTTGCTTTTCGCTGAAGCAGGGAATGTTTATGCAAATGCCTCTCGCGCCAATTTCGCCGACCTCAAACGTGCGGCAGGCGTTGGTGTGCGCGTCTTCTTGCCGATTGTCGGACTTATCGGTCTCGATTACGGCTTCGGACTTGACCCTGTGCCTTCTAATCCCGGTCGTCCCAATCAAGGGTGGAACTTTATCTTCACTTTCGGTCAGTTTGCACGATAAGCATGGATTCCAACTTTCTCGAGAAATCTTTGGAAAATCTCAATGCCGCCAAACTCTGCTTTTCAAATCGGTATTTTAATGCCTGCGCTAATTGCGCTTATTATGCCGCTTACCATGCGGCTATTTTCGCCCTTTCTGCAAATGGTTTCAAAGACGACCAAAACGGACACGAGTGGGTTCAGCGGATGTTTTCAGGAGAATTAGTTCTGCGCCGAAAAGTTTTTCAAAATCACTTCAAATCTTACATCTTTGACCTAATGGAAACTCGCTTGATAGCTGATTATGCACTTACCAGCGTTAGCCAAAAGAAAGCCGAGCGAATGCTAAAAAAGGCAGAAGAACTTATTACAGACATTGCAAGGAGATATAAATCATGAGAAATCCAAGAATGTTAGAATTGGCATCAGAGGTCATGGAAAAAGTGCGCGCACGTTTTCCCGAAGTCAACTTCCTACGCTATCGCAACAATCCTGAAAATGAGAACAGCATTTTCATTGAAGTAACTGCGCCTTTTGATGAAGACCGCGAACTTGAACTTTCCGAGTTTGTCTCTGAGATTGGCTCTGATATTGCGCTGGAATACGGCTTCATGATTTTTGTTTTGCCTCAACATCATCACACAACTTCTCAAACGCCCTCTCATCTATCCAACTCATGAAACGAATTTTGAGCGGTATGCGCCCAACAGGCAAATTGCATCTTGGGCACTATGTTGGCGCACTCGAGAACTGGGTTGCCTTGCAAAACAGTGGCGAGTATGAAACCTATTTCCTCATTGCCGATTATCACTCGCTCACGACAAATTTAGATTCAAGTCAACTTTATCAGCACTCGATTGAAATGATGCTCGATTGGCTTGCGGCGGGCATCAATCCTGAACAGAGTCCGATTTTTCGGCAGTCTCAAATCAAAGCCCACACGGAACTGTTTTTGATTTTGTCGTTTTTGATTACGACCTCACGCCTTGAACGCAATCCCTCGCTTAAAGAGCAAGTGCGTGATTTGGAATTGGATACGATTTCCTACGCGCATCTTGGCTATCCTGTCTTGCAAGCGGCGGATATTCTGCTCTACAAAGGCTCGATTGTGCCTGTGGGCGATGACCAACTGCCGCACATTGAAATCACACGCGAAATTGCACGCCGTTTTAATCAAACCTATCCGAAGCCAAATGGCGAGAGTGTGTTCCCTGAACCCGAAGGCAAAATCACCGAGTTTGCGCGCCTTGTTGGACTTGATGGCAAAGCCAAAATGTCAAAGTCGCTTGGAAATACGATTCTGCTTTCGGATTCGCCTGACGAGGTGATGAAGAAAGTGCGCACGGCTGTAACCGACACTGCCAAAATTCGCAAGCACGACCCCGGCAATCCTGATGTCTGCACCGTCTTTGCGTATCACAAGCGATTTACCCATGCCGAAGAGACGAAGCAAATTGATGCGGATTGTCGAAGCGGCGCACTTGGGTGTGTGGAGTGCAAAAAGCGATGTGCAAGCAGTATTTCCGAATTTCTTGCGCCAATGTTGGAACGCCGTGCGCAATTTGCCCAAAAGCCCGACGACCTCCACGCTGTTTTGCTTGATGGCGAAGCCCGCGCCAGAGCCGTTGCTGAGCAAACTATGTCCGAAGTGCGTCAAGTCATGAAACTCGGTTAAAACTTTTCGACTTTTGGCGTATCTTTCCAAAAACTCTATCAACATCAGTTACACTATGCTCGAAAGTGATTTTCGTCAAACCTTCAACGCCACCTTCAAGCCCGAAGTCTATGAAGCCCTTGTGGCGGACATCAAAGCCAGCGGCAGAGACGCATTAGACTTTCGCATTTGCGAGACTCCCTTTTTTCCAACAAGAGAACTCACTCATGAAATCGTTAGTGCTGCACATGAGATTGTTCGCCAACTGATGAGTGAGCGCATTTGGAAACGACTCAATGAGGCTGTTCCGCCATCGCTTTGTGCGCCAAACGAAGATAAACACCCGCAATTTCTTCAACTTGATTTTGCAATTTGCGAAGATTCTCACGGTAACCCACTGCCGCAACTGATTGAACTACAAGGTTTCCCGACGGTCTTCGCCTTTCAAGCCTTGCTTGATGAAAAACTGCATCAACACTATACGCTTCCGCCCTCTGTGAAATCTTATTTCAACGGACTTTCACGCGACACTTATCTTGCCTTCTTCAAAGAAATTTTGCTTGGCAACTGCGACCCCGAACAAGTCATTCTCTTAGAAATTGAACCCGATAAACAAAAAACGCGCATTGATTTTTACATCACTGAAGATTACACAGGCGTTATGCCCGTTTGCCTTACCGAAGTCAAAAAGCGTGGTCGCAAACTTTACTATCACAAAAACGGTAAAGAAATTCCGATTGAACGCATTTACAACCGCGTCATTTTTGATGAACTGGATAAGAAGCATCTTGCGTTTGACTTTTCGTTTCAAGATGAGCTTGATGTCAAATGGCTCAATCACCCGAATTGGTTTTTGAAAATCTCAAAATTCTGCTTGCCGTTTTTTGAAGGCAAATATGCACCGAAGTCATACTTCCTTGCTGATTTAGAAAAGTATCCTGACGATTTAGAAAACTATGTTGCTAAGCCGCTCTTTTCGTTTTCGGGTGGCGGCGTTATCATTGATGTTACAAAAGAAGCATTGGATAAAATTGAGGACAAGTCAAACTACCTGTTGCAACAAAAAGTCAATTACGCGCCTGCGATTGAAACGCCCGAAGGCGGCACAAAGGTTGAAATGCGTATGATGTTCTTCTGGCGTGATGAGGACGCAGAGCCAGTGCTTGTAAATAATCTTGTTCGGATGAGTCGCGGAAAACTTATCAACACCATGTTCAACAAAGTTCAAGGTTGGACAGGCTCAAATATTGCGTATCACTTGTAAATTTCCCAAACAAAGAAATTGAAGTCAATGGCAATTTCAGACACTGTTAGAACACGCTTTGCGCCGTCACCCACAGGCTATGTGCATGTTGGCGGATTGCGCACTGCACTCTACAATTACCTTTTCGCCAAAAGACATGGCGGCAACTTTATTCTCCGAATTGAAGATACCGACCAAACGCGGCTTGTTCCTGGTGCGGCAGAAAACATTGAGAAAGTTTTAGAATGGGCAGGCTTGATTCCTGACGAAAGTCCCTTGCGTGGCGGTGCCTACGGTCCCTACACGCAATCGCAACGCCTTCACCTTTACAAAGCCTATTGCGAAACGCTCATCGCTGAACAAAAAGCCTATTACTGTTTCTCTACGCCTGAAGAGCTCGAGGAAGTGCGCAAACTCCAACTGAAACAAGGTCTGCAACCGAAGTATAATCGCAAGTGGTTGCCTGAATCAATGGGCGGCTCTATGCCTGAAAGCAAAATCAAAGCCGCGTTGGAATCAGGCATTCCGAAAGTGGTGCGCATGAAAGTGCCTGACGGCGTTACGATTAAAGTCGATGATGTGATTCGTGGCACGGTTGAGTTCGATTCATCGGTCGTCGATGACCAAGTGCTTCTGAAAGCCGATGGATTTCCAACCTATCATCTTGCCGTTGTGGTTGATGACCACTTGATGCAAATTACACATGTGATTCGCGGTGAAGAGTGGCTTTCTTCAACTCCGAAGCATGTGCTTCTTTATGACTTTTTCGGTTGGGAAAAGCCTGTCTTTGCTCATGTGCCGCTCCTCTTAAATCCTGACCGCACGAAACTCTCGAAGCGTCAAGGCGATGTGGCTGTGGAAGATTACATCAAAAAAGGCTTCAGCCGTGATGCACTTATCAACTTTGTCGCGCTCTTGGGCTGGAACCCTGGGAGCGGTAGCGAACAAGAAATTTTCACGCTCGAAGATTTGCTCGAGCAGTTTTCGCTTGACCATATCGGCAAATCAGGAGCGATTTTCAATCTTGAAAAACTCAGTTGGATTGAAAAAGAGCATATCCGCCGCAAAACCGACCACGAACTCGCCCAAGCCATTCGCCCAATTCTTGAAGAAGAATTAAAACACCGCAAGTCCGAACTGCCCATCGAGAAAATCACCAGCGATGAGTATCTCATGGCAGTTGCTCGCGAAATGAAAGAGCGCGTGCATTTCATCAAGGAGTTCGTAACATTCAGTTCCTACTTCTTCTTTGAGCCTGAAACCTACGAAGAAGAGGCAGTCAAAAAGCGTTGGAAGGAAACCACGAATCCACTGATTAGGGAATTTGCAATACAGTTAGAGGCGTTGCCTATGTTCACAGCGGCGGAGATTGAATCGGCATTAAAATCGTTCTGCGAGGCAAAAGGGATTAAGACAGCAGAGTTAGTTCACCCAATTCGTTTAGCAGTATCAGGTGTCAGTTTCGGTCCGAGTCTGTTTCACTTGTTAGAAATTGTGGGCAAAGACGCCACGCTTCGCCGTATCAAACGCGCAACCGAACGCTTAAAAGGCGAGCCGTTAAAGGTCGAAGGTTGAAGGTCAAAGGTTGAGGGTTGTAGGGGCAGGCTCGTAACCTGCCCTTCGTGTTAGGGCGAGTTCGGAACTCGCTCTTTTTTTATTTTGCGCTATCCGATACTTGCGGCTTGATGCGATACAATACGGCGGGCGGAGTGGCAAGCGTCATAATAGGCTCTAATTCAGGCGGCGGATTTTTCACATCAAAAAGAAAACGAAACTGCGGGCGAACATTGGCTTCAAAATAACTGTAAAACAGATACGACGCGCCGAGTTTTCGTGCTTCGGCAATGAGTTCGTCGTAGGTTTCCACCATTGGAAATCCGCCCATTTCTAAATTCAAGTAGTAAGCAATGTGCGGTTTGCGAGCCATGATGATGTCGTTGGAAGGCGTTTTTGAATCGCGCCCTGTCAGTTCAAAAAATTTCTTGCGAAGCGCAAGCATTTCTTGCGGACCTGAATCAATGTTCTTTCGATGAAATTGTATGCTTTGAAACAGCACGATTGCAAGCGCAATCGGAAGTGCATAATGCACTACTTTCGGCACGGCGTTCCACTTGAAGAACAACATCATGAACACCGTGAATACGGGAATTGAGTTGAGCGAATATCGTGCGCCATAGGCTGTAAGCAACAACACCCCAAAGTGAAGCACAGCAAACAGACAATACGCGACTTGAACGCGCGTCAAATTGCGTTGCACCAGCGCAACAATAATTCCGCCACTGACAAACACACCAAAGAACCAAGGCAGAAGGTCGGTCATGTCGTTGAGAAAATGCGCAGGAATGTTGGAGAGCACGTTGACAAAAAATTTTGTCGGGTCAGCAAGAATCACATCACCCAGCGAATTAAACTCCTTTGCTTGCTTAAACCAGAACGTCTCCCAATTCGTCTCGCGTCCAAAGATGTCTCGTGCGATGTTGATGTGGTTCAGACTGTAAAAAAACTTGCCTTTCTCTTTCAGAGTGTAAAAGCCGTAGGGCGCGTATATAGCAAAAACAACGCCAAGCAACGTAAGCGAGGAAATCACTTGCGCCTTCAACGGTTGTTTTGATGGGTTGAGTAAAAAGCATGCAATCAAATAACCTGCGATTAAGAAGAGCGCGTTCTGCCGTGTGAGCAATGCTATGCCCGATAACACACTTGCCAGCACCAGCCACTTGAAGCCTTCGCCGTTCAACGCTTTCAAAAACCCATAGATTGCAAGCGTAGCCGTGAGATTGAAAAACATATCTGTGCCTGCCGAGTAACTGTATTGAATGAAATGGCTATTGGTTGCAAGCACCAGCAGCACAGCAAGGGCTTCGACTTTGCCGAAAAATTCCAACACAAGTCGGTGCGTGAAAAAAAGCGTTGCACCTGCGCACAAAATTCCGAGAGTAACGCCCGCCGCAAAGAAGTCTTGAACGATAAAGGCAAAGAGTGCTAACGCAATCGAATACATCGGACCGCGAAAGCCATCAATGGGAAACGTGCCGCCGTTGCCTTTGAGAATGCCTTGAATCGTGCGCGCATCAGGCGCGTAGCTCCAATAGAAATCGGTCTCGACACCGTAGTCACCAACGCGATGATACATGTGCGCAACGATAAGCAGAATCAACGTGTAACTTGCCGCAAGCACCAGTGCCACGCGCCAATCGCCTGCCCACGCTGACACACGTTCCGAGAAAAGAAACGATACTTCGCCTTGCTTTTGAGCACTCTTGTTGGATTTTTTTGAAGATTTTGTTGTCGCCGCCGCCATAACTTGAATTGAAAGTGAATGCGCAAGTTAAACACGCATTGTCAAATTGT
>Ga0308393_1000451_pt1 | contig 21660 bp, 25 predicted proteins | sample Hotspr2Sampleee2_FD_202364 | JGI IMG/M metagenome (GOLD analysis project Ga0308393, IMG submission 202364) | Hot spring phototrophic mat microbial communities from Mushroom Spring, Yellowstone National Park, Wyoming, United States - 20050630_ee2 ... | reverse complement strand
CCGCCTTAGCCCACCAAGCCAAAACCACTGTCTATCAGCTCAAACGAGGACTGCTCGATGAGTATCTCAAACAACAACTCAAAAATCCCAAACTCACTTTCGCTCTTGCGTAAGTCCTAAACTTATTAGTCTCACACATTAACAAAGGGCGGCTTAAAGTCGTCCTTTGTTTTTTATTCAATTAAAACGCTTTCATTTTTTTAATTTCCTTGCGCCAGTAGTGAAAAAGAAGTTGCCCGACCAATCCCGCGTGCTTTTCTCCCAAAATGGAGCGTGCCTCGTTGCACAGCCGTTGATATTCATGCGAGTTCAAAGAAGACGTTTTCGTGGAAATGCCAAACCATGCACTTAAATACTGCCTCACATGCGTATCAATCGGAAACGCTGAGTGATGACCTAATCCGAAAAGGCAAACACAGTCAGCGATTTTATCGCCAATTCCTGAATATCGGAGCAGGGTAGCACGCGCCGTTTCAAAATCGCAATGTGGAGCAGAAAGAGAAGCCAAGTCTAAATTGCCACTTGCAACAGCATGAGCAACACGCTGAATGTTACGAGCGCGAATCAAGTTGTTGTTGGTGCATTTAGCCAAACGAGATAAATTAGCGTTGGCAAGTGCGTTAGGAGTAGGAAAGTTATATTCTGTTATTGTAATAAAATTACCAAAGTTTTGACTAAGAGAATAGACCTGCCTACGAACAAGCATAACTCCAAGACCTTGCGCACACATAAATGAAATCAGCGTTTCAAATGGCTCTTGGCGGAGCAGGCGTAATCCAAAATAAGTCAATGCCCCACGATAAAGATGAGGATATTTTTTGATGAATGATGGTGGGAATAAGTCGTCAAGGCTATCATCTAAACCCAAATAGTTGCGTGTAAAGTCAGAAAGATTTTTGTGATTGATATTTGGAGCCGTAGATTCAATCAAAATCTGACCATGTTGTAATGTTAGGCGCAGAATTTCACCATACACAACACCTTGAAAAGTTTGTTCAGAGAGTTTTTGCCAGCGGAACGCTTGTCCGCAGAATAAAGTGGCTTCCAAATTCAAAGGGGCGTTATATCGAAGTTCCGCTGAATAGGGCAGTATCATCTTTGCAATTAAAATTCTATTAACAAATCTATTTAACTTACTACATAATTGAATCTTAACCACTTACGATGCATAAAATCATTAAGCAAATAAGGCTCAAAGCTAAATCTAAAAAAGCCACGATTATTTTCCCTGAATCAAATGATGAACGCACAATAAAAGCCGTTCACGAGATTATTCAAGAAGATTTATTAAAACCAATTTTAATTGGTAACTCTGACAGCGTTAGGCAGATGTTTCAATCACTTGATTTAGCTTTTCCAAGCACGAAAGTGCGTGTTATAGATCACTTGCGCTATGAGAAAATGTCGGAGTATGTAAGCGAGTATTACACTTTGCGAAAATCGAAGGGAGCAAGTTATGAAGATGCTAAGAAAGCAATGGAAAATCCGCTCTTTTTTGCGGCAATGATGGTGCGACGTGGCGAAGCCGATGGGTGCGTGGCAGGAGCAGTTTCCGCTACGGCTGATGTGCTTCGCGCAGGTATTCAAATTATCGGAGTAGAGAAGTCCAAGACAAAACTCGTATCCAGTTACTTTCTGATGGCGTTTCCTGAACATCATCCAACTGCTCCCGAAAAAGTCTTTACCTTTGCCGATTGCGGTGTTGTTCCATATCCGACGGCTGAAGAACTTGCCGATATTGCCCTCACAAGTGCCGAATCGCATCGCACTCTAACAGAAGAAGAACCGATTGTCGCCATGCTTTCTTTTTCCACAAAAGGAAGCGCAAAACACGAAGCCGTAGATAAAGTTATTCAAGCAACGGAAATTGCACGCGCCAAACGCCCTGACCTCAAAATTGACGGTGAGTTGCAATTTGATGCGGCATTCGTGCCGAGCGTTGGCGAGCGAAAAGCAAAGGGAAGCCAAGTGGCAGGGAAGGCAAACGTGTATATTTTCCCAAATTTAGACGCAGGAAATATCGCCTACAAAATCACGGAACGATTAGGCGGAGCAACCGCACTTGGACCCATTATTCAGGGACTTTCTAAACCCATGAACGACCTTTCTCGCGGCGCAAAACCCAGCGACATCGTTGATGTGGCATGTATCTGTGCCTTACGAAAACCCTAATTGAAAAATGCTCCGAAAATTAAACTCAATGAAATGCCTTGAAACAGGTTGCGAAAGCGGTTTGGGAGCAGTTCAACACTGCTGGGAAAAGTATCTATCTGATAGCGAACGGTTAATCCTTGCAAAGAAAACGGATTTGACCCAAAATATGCTCCCGCACCAATAAATCCATTAAATCCTAATTTCATATACCCACCACTAAAAAAACCGTCTTGGTAGCTATAGACATAGCCAAGCGTCGGTCCAACGCCTGCCTCAATAAAGGGGCGAAATGAGCTGTTTATATCCTCGCGGAATAGGCGCCGCTGTGCGCCAACGGTGAGTGGCACTAAAAACAAACTATTTTTCTTTAATTGTCCCGTTTCGCTATCCGTAATAATGCTCCGACCAAAAAAATCAAACCGTTCAATTTCTTTTGGGTCTTTTCCCGACGTCATTGCAAGCGAAGTAAACGCAATCCAGTCAGGGCTTAACAATCGGACAAAACTGACTGAAACGACAAAACTTGTGGTGGTAAGTCCGAACGCACCAGCGATACCGTTTGCGTTTCGGGAGCGTTCCGTGTAAATATCCGAATCTTCCTCGTCATCATCAACATTTTGCGACAAAACGCTGATGGGAAAAAAAGACAGGATAACAGAGAGCATGATGCAGGCGAAGATTTGGATTCTTTGGCACTTCATAGTTACTCCTTGTGATTTTGTTGTATAAGGTAAATTATGTAAAGTAAGAGTCACAGTTCGGAATCCACTTATTCCCAAATGTTTCTTCGTAGCAAAACTCCGAGACAGGTTTGCGTTGAGTGCTTGACCAATCAATCGTTGGACGTTTTGCGTTTGGGTCAATGTATCCGAGACGAAATAGTGCCACGAGTTCGTAATTTTCAGGTGGCTGAACCAAGTCAATACATGCTTGCCAGTATGCTCCGCCCGCCTCCATTGGAAGCGAAATGAACTGAACACCGATTCCAAGCGCAGTTGCCGAAAGCCAAATGTTTTCAATCGCCATACCAAGTGATAAGAGCGAATACATGCCTGAATGTTCATCTTTTTTGTATTCATCTTTTGTCAGGAGCACGCCCAAAATTAGCGGCGAACGCGAAACTAACTTTTTGGAGTCAATCGCTAAAATGTATGGAACTCGCAACTTATTCATCATTTCAACGCCTTTTTCAGAAAAGAGATATTTAATAAATGGCTTTAAGACCGAAGGCATATTGTCAATATGAATCCCGTCACCTGCTTTATCCATTTCTTCTTTGCTAAATCGGAAGTATTTCAGGTAACGCTTCCAAAAGTTGCCTTTTGTCATCACTTCGCGCATAGAGTATCCTGCAATTCTGCCCAAATGCTCCCGACGTGCTTTATCGCGAATCAAGACAAAACGCCAAGGTTGAGAATTAAAATGACTTGGCGCATAACTTGCTGATTCAAGCAAAATTTTGATATGTTCGTCGGATAACGGCTTATCCAAAAAATAGCCGTTTGTCGTGCGCCGCGATTTAATTGCCTCAAACAGTTCCATCGTCAGTTAAGGTAAATGAAAATAGTAGTATAAATAAGATTACACAAAATTGCATACTTCCAGTGGTTTGGACTTCTGCCTGAAAAACGTGTCATGGCAAGTAACAAAATAAATAAAAACATCAGCACACCTGAACTTAAAAAATTTTGTTGGTAAAACTCTAAAGATATTGAAATAAAAAGCGTTAGCATAACTAAAAAGTAAAGTGCATGATGTAAAAACTTGAATTTTTTATTATGAAAAAAGTTGGATTTCACTACGATTCCATAAACAAAATTTACCCAAAAAAGGCTATAAGCGAGAGTAAGCATGGTCTTTTTCAGATAGAGCGTTCTCTTCCACTCTAATTCTCACGGTTAGCATTACTGCATTGAGAATTGTATAGATAAGTGAAGTTATGTAAAGTTCAAACATAAGTGGGAACACGGCAATTTCAGTGCCTACTATCCAGTAGTTTGGGTGTTTCACAAAGCGATAGAGCCCACTTTTGATGAGCGGAGCATTTGGCACAACAATAATGCGCGTGTTCCAAAATTTCCCCAGTGTCATAATCACCATATATCGCCCTATTTGAGCGAGAAGGATAACCAAGAGCCACACATGCCATATCGGGCTTAATGCCGTGCTACGCAGGTAATGTTCCGCAATCATGGCTATAAACCAAGTGGTGTGTAGAAGCACCATATATTTGTAATGCTCCGCTCCAACTTCATATCCCCCTTGCGATTTCAGCCATCGCTCATTGCGCTTGGCAATCACCAGTTCGGCGATGCGTTGCATGGCTAAAATTAGGAGCATTATCCAGAATCCAATCATACTCTCCCCCATTCAAGCAAAAGGAGTTCAGCCGAAAAACCAGGACCAAGTGCGGCAAGTAATCCAAGTTCATTTGTAGTTGTTGTGCTCAATTTTTTCATAAACTCTTTTAAGATAAATAACACGGTAACTGCCGACATATTTCCATATTCACTTAAAATTTTGTAGGCAAAATGTAACTGTTCATCGCTTAATTCAAAAGCAGTTTTATAGGCTTCTAAGACTTTTGCGCCGCCTGGGTGCGTAATAAAATGTCTAATAGATTTACGATTTAGATTATTTTTTTGTAAGAACTTGTAAGTTTCTTCTTTTAGGAAATTTTGAACAATGTCAGGCACATTTTGGGAAAGAACCACATTAAATCCGCGTTCATTAAATCGCCATCCCATCACATCAAGCGAATGCGGCATAGTTGAAGTTTGCGAGCGCAAAATCGTTGGCGTAGCGTATTCATTTGCTAACTTGGTACGGTTGCCTTGAACTAAAACCGCCGCAGAGCCGTCTGCAAAAAGTGCCGATGAAATGAACGCCGCTTTGGAACGGTCGCTACGAACAAAGGTCAATCCACACAGTTCAGTGACAACGATTAAAATGTTCGCATTTGGGTCTGCTCCTGTAATGATGTTTGCCCATGCAAGAGACGATGCTCCGCCGGCGCACCCCAATCCCCAAAGTGGCAGTCGGCGCACGGTTTTCCGAAAAGGCAACTTGTCAATGAGCCGTGCATCTATGGTTGGCGTTGCCAATCCTGTTGTTGAAACAAACATCAGATAATCAATTTCTGAAAGTGAAACTTGTGCCTTCTGCAAACAATCATCTATCGCCTGTTCAGAAAGTTTCAGAGCATTTTCGAGATATAAACTATTCTTCTCTTCAAACGACTTTTCAGATGCAAACCACTCGACTGGCACACAGAAGTGGCGTTTCTTTATCAAGGTGTTTTCAAAGATGCTGACAAGTTTATCTAAATTGCCCTTATAGGCTTCGCCGTAAAGGTTCATTGCAAAGGCTTTTGCATCGTCTTGCGTTGCAACAAAAGGTGGAACGGCAGTTCCGATTGAAATAATTTTTGCCATCACTGTTTTGTCTAATGAAGCTTTAACGCAAAACAATCTTAATGAATTTATTTCTTTTCTCACTTGCCTTTTTTATATTGAACAAACCAAAAAACACAATACCGATTTCAGCAACTCAACTTAGTAATTCAAAATGGCAAAATTTGAGATTGTTATGCCCAAAATGGGCGAAAGCATTATGGAAGGCACGATTTTGAAATGGCTGAAGAAGGTTGGCGAACCTGTTGCAAAAGATGAAAACATATTGAGCATTGCAACGGACAAGGTCGATGCCGAAGTGCCTTCGAATGTTGCCGGAATTTTATCTGAAATTTTGTATGAAGAAGGTGCAGTCGTGCCTGTTGGTAAACCGATTGCGATTGTTGAAACAGATGTAGATGCAAGTTCCACGCCTTCACCTTCTCTGCCAAGCGAAGCAAAAACATCAGAGGCAAAGGGCACACCACCCACAACAACGACATCGGAAAAAAACGGCGCGCCTGCTACTCTTGAAGTTGCGCAAACGGAAACTACTCAAACTGCTACGGCATCAGGACGTTTTTACACGCCTGTTGTGCTCAATATCGCACGAACAGAGGGCATCTCAATGGACGAGCTTGCCAAAATAAAAGGCACTGGGATAGATGGGCGCGTAACCAAAGCCGATTTATTGAACTACATTCAGAATCGCACCAAAGGCGTTGCGGTCTCTACAACGATGGTCGCACCAACTGGTAAAATCGAAAGCGCGCCAACGCCTTCGCCCAAGCCTGCACATCACCCTGTTGTCTATGATGCCGCCCGCTCCGAAGTGGTGCAAATGGACAACATGCGCAAACTCATCGCCGAACACATGGTTCGCTCAAAGCAAACGTCGGCACATGTGACTTCGGTTTCAGAAGCCGATGTTACAGGCTTAGTGAATCTTGTAAAGAAAAAGAAAAGTGTCTTTGAAGCCACCAACGGCGTGAGACTGACCTACACCCCTTTCTTTGTTGAAGCGACAATTAAAGCGTTGAAACAATTTCCGATGCTGAATGCGTCTGTCGATGGCGATAAAATCATCATTAAAAAATACATCAACTTTGGGGTTGCAGTTGCACTTGGCGAAAGAGGCGAAGGGGGTTTAATTGTGCCTGTCATTAAGAACGCCGATGAAATGAACCTTGTTGGACTTGCCCGCGCGATTCAGGATTTAGCGGCGCGTGCGCGCACAAAGAAACTTATGCCCGATGAAATTCAAGGCGGCACATTTACACTCACCAACTATGGAACAAGTGGTAATCTCTTCGGCGCGCCAATTATCAATCAACCACAAGTTGCAATTTTGGGCACAGGCGCAATCGTCAAACGTCCTGTGGTCAAAACCCTTGATGATGGCTCTGATGTGATTACGATTCGCTCTATGACATATCTCTCGCTCTCATATGACCACCGCATTATTGATGGCGCACTGGCAGGATTTTTCCTACAAACCCTTTGCAAAACATTAGAATCTTACAACGAAAATACCGTTCTCTAAATCAACTCAATTAAACAGAACTATGGGAATTTGGGGCGATGGAATTTTTGAAAACGATGCCGCTGCTGCGGCAAAGGCGATTTTCGAAGTTGCGCTCGCCGATGGTGCCAGCGTAGTTCAAGCCACCAAACAAGTGTTAGACGAACTCAAATCAATGGCAGAGGACGAAGGCGTGTTCTCTGTCATTGTGCTTGCACTTGCCGCATTACAGTCAGATTCCAATCAACTTCAACCTGACATCAAAGCCCAAGCATTAGACATCATCTCAAATGGAAAAGGGCTAAAACATTGGGAAGAACTGGGTGCGGTAAACTTGGAACAGCGAAAGTCCACTTTGGAAAAGTTCAAGCATGTGCTTGAAAATGCTTAACCAACAAGTCCCCTTGTTTCGGTAACTGTAGAATGAAACCCTAAACTTTATCAATATGGGCTGGTCATTTCGAATCACAAGTATTAGCGGAATTGACATAAAAATTCACGCCACATTTTTTCTGATTCTCATTTTAGGGGCTGTGCAATGGGCTGGTCATGTGCCTGAAAATCCTCTTTACGGAGCATTGTTTGGGATAAGCCTAATGCTTCTGCTTTTCACGTGCGTTACTCTGCATGAGCTGGGACACAGCCTTGTCGCCCAACACTTTGGCATTCCGGTTCGTGAGATTGTGCTAACGCCTTTGGGGGGCATTGCAATGATTACGAGAAATCCTGATAAGCCTCTGCATGAGCTAATCATTGCCATTGCCGGTCCGTCTGTTAATGTGCTGATTGCGTTGTTGCTTTTTCTTATCACAGGGGCTACAATGCAAGCGACTTTGCTTGATGCACGTGGGTCTATTGGCGAAATTCTCTCTCGCCCTTCGTTTGAGGTAATGATATTGTGGCTTTTTGCCGCCAACATTTCACTGGCAGTGTTCAATATGATTCCTGCATTTCCACTTGACGGCGGCAGAGTGTTGCGTGCGTTCCTTGCAATGTTCATGAGTTTTTCAACGGCAACCGCTGTTGCGGCAACAATTGGACAGTTTGCGGCGATTGGTCTTGGCATTTTAGGAATCCTTAACGGTAATTTCATCTTAATTCTGATTGCGGTTTTTGTCTTTTTCAGTGCGGAGCGTGAAACTGTACAGGCATCGTCGCAAGCCGTGCTTCGCCGGCGACGTATTGGAGATACTTACAACCGCTACGCCCTTTCGCTTAATGTCAATGACCGTGTTAGTCGTGTTATCGATTACCTATTGACAAGCTATCAACCTGATTTTGCGGTCATTGAAAACAATCAACTCGTTGGTACTGTGACTCGTCGCGATGTGTTCAATGCGTTAGCTACATATTCGCACGACCCACAAGTTACCGAAGTGATGCGTCGTCATTTTCTGACCGTTCAAGCCGACCGCCCACTGGACGAAGTTTACGCACTCATGACAGAACGCGGAGAACGCCTTGTTGCAGTGTTCAACGGCACGGATTATCTTGGGCTTGTTAGTCTTGAAGACCTCAATGAGGCAATGGCAATTTTGGCTTTCTTGGAAAAACAACACACGCAACAACAAACTCAAAAAGAACCGAAGTCATCACCATTGCTACCAATGCAGTCTTAAAGTGCAATGGCGGAAGACGAAGGCGTGTTTTCCGTCATTGTGCTCGCACTTGCCGCCTTGCTTCAAAACACTTAATCACTTATCCCCTACCTTCCTCAATTATCGTTTGATTCCGCATCAAATCTTACATTCTCTCAAAATTCAGTAACGCTCTCCCGAAGCTTCCTTATTCAAATTTTAACTTTCAAACTGATTTTTTTTACTTTTTAAGTTAAAAACGAGCAAAAAATTGAACTTTTAATTATTTTTAGTATTTTCGCCTTAATAATTAAAATGAACAGTTCAACAACCTTAACTAAATAAACTCTGTCAATGCACATGAAAACAGCATCAAAAACACTCGCGCTCTTTCTCACGGCAATTTGCCTTTTGCTCATGACGGGCAACCCAGTATCGCTTCGCGCTCAAAGCAGTAGTGGAAGTGATGAAAATTTTGCGATGTCAATTTCGCTGACATCAGACCAGTTCTTTGGCTTTGCGCCAATGGCGGCAGGGACTTACAAACTCGGAAATACCGTCGACCTTTCGTTTACGGCATTTTTTGGTCGGGCGGAACTGGTGGTGGCTGGGGCAACTGGACGGAATTCGGGGTTGGTTTGAACTTTCGTCCCACCGACATTTTAGCTATTAACCCGCAAATTGGGATTGTGAATGGCTCTCTGCTTTCAAGCGGTGCTGTGGGAGAAGGCGTTTTAGGTGATGGGCTTGTCCCGAATCTCACCATTAACCTTCAAAGCCCAACTCTTGAAGGACAGATTTACGCAGGCTATTACTTGCCACTTCGCAATTTAGCCCCTCCTGGCGGAACAACCCTCAGCTACTTGCATTACTGGGCAAATTTTGGTTTCAAGGTAGGCAAATTCTTCTCGCTTGGTGGACATTATGAGCATCTCATCAACACTGGAGGCTCAAACGTTCGAAAATCCGAAGATGTCTATCAATGGCTTGGTCCATATGTCCAATTCATTGAAAAGAGCGGCAAAACGTATCTGCGCTTTGCAGGCGGCAGCGACTTTGTCAAAGGCAACAAAACTGATTCATTTTTCAAGATGACGGTTGGCTACAACTTCTAAATCAACGAAGCGTTTTTGTTCATTAGGGGACTGAGCAAGTCCCCTATTTTGTTTATCTTGAAATTTGCTTGACATTTCCATCGTTTCTCTCTAAAATTGCAAAAATGATTTTGGCAAAATGATTAAAGTAGATTCCTTAAATGTGATAGATTCTCCTGCACCACGTCTTCGCCGCCCTGATTGGCTCAGAGTGAAACTTCCGACAGGTGAAGGCTACTTGCGGCTGAAATCGCTGGTAGATACTTACAAATTGCACACGGTTTGTGAAGAAGCGCGTTGCCCGAACATCGGCGAATGTTGGGCTTCGGGAACGGCAACAATTATGATTTTGGGTGACACTTGCACACGCTCTTGTGGCTTTTGTGCCGTGAAAACCGGTCGCCCCACCGAACTTGATTTAGCCGAACCCAAGCGCGTAGGCGAGATGGTCAAAATGATGAATCTTCGGCATACGGTTATCACGAGTGTCAATCGCGATGAACTCCATGACGGCGGCGCAAGCATCTGGGCGGAAACGATTCGCGAAATTCGTAAGCAACACCCCACTACGAAAATTGAAGTGTTGATTCCTGACTTTCAAGGTGACACCGAAGCAATGGATACTGTATTTCGGGAGCATCCTGATATTATGAACCACAATACAGAAACCGTGCCACGTCTTTACCGCATTGTGCGCCCACAAGCTAAGTATCAACGCACGCTTGACCTGCTCCGCAGAGCAAAGGAGCATTTTAATCTTGTTACAAAGTCAGGCATCATGGTTGGCTTAGGTGAAACGCCCGAAGAAGTTTTAGAAGTGATGAAGGATTTACGCGCGGTTCAATGCGACATTTTAAGCATCGGTCAATACCTTCAACCGACAAAAGCACACCTGCCAATTGCTCGCTATGTGCCATTAGAAGAATTTGAGCTATATCGTCGCGTTGGATTAGAAATGGGATTCCGAAATGTAGAGTCTGGACCGTTAGTGCGCAGTTCTTATCACGCTGAAGAGCAAGCGAAATAACATTACTTAACTATCAAAAAATGAAGTTCTTAAAAACATTCATCGTCCTAACATTTACCTTCACGCCGCTTTACTCACAGGAATATGATTCAACCGGATTTAACGCTCAAACCCTGCTCTACAAAGGCGAAGAGCGATTTTTAGCCAATGTAAAACAACTTACCTTTGAAGGCGAAAATGCCGAAGCCTATCTCTCGTTTGATGAAACGCAGATTATTTTTCAATCCCGTAAAGGCAACGGTGATTGCGACCAAATTTACATCATGAACTTAGACGGTTCAGGAAAACGGCTTGTAAGCACAGGCAAAGGGCGCACGACCTGCTCCTACTTTTTGCCCGATGGAAAAACGATTCTCTATGCTTCCACGCATTTAGCCGATACGGCTTGTCCGCCTCCACCGAGCATGGCAAAGGGCTACACATGGGCACTCTATAAAGGCTATGATATTTTTCTCGCAAATGCAGATGGGAGCAACTTGCGGCGCATCACCACCACCGACGGCTACGATGCTGAAGCTACCGTTTCTCCAAAAGGAGATAAAATCGTTTTTACTTCTGTGCGCGACGGCGATTTGGAACTTTACGAAATGAATTTAGATGGGAGCAACCAAAAACGACTGACGAATCATTTAGGATATGACGGCGGAGCATTTTACTCATGGGACGGCAAAAAAATCGTTTTTCGCGCATCATCTCCCGATTCTATCGAAGCCGAATCCTACATATCGCTCCTTCGCGAAGGATTAGTGCGCCCAAACAAAATGGAACTCTTTGTTATGAACGCTGATGGGAGCAATCGCCGACAACTGACTTTCAACGGAAAGGCAAACTTTGCTCCATTCTTCTATCCTGATAACCGCACGATTGCCTTTTCTACAAACCTTGCTGACACGAATAGAGGACGAAACTTCGACATTCATCTCATCGATTCTGAAAATCCTACAAAACTTATTCGCGTTACTTTCTGCCCAGAGTTTGACGGCTTTCCTGTTTTTACAAAGGACGGTAAGAAAATTATATTCTCATCGAACCGCAATAGCAAACGATATGGAGATACAAACATTTTTATTGCGGATTGGATTTACAAACCGTAATCTCTTTAAAAACACCAAAATACTTACGCACTATGGGAACAGGAATCTATGTTATGCTCTATTGGGCAGTTGGCGTTCTCTGCGCTATTCTATTTTTGGGCGAAGAACTCTTTCCGCAAAAAAAACAAGAAAAAGATTGGAAACGAACTTTGTTAGTATCTATTTCTTTGCTTCTCGTTATCGTTAATGCGTTCATTTACAAAAACTCTACTGAAACACTTGGGCGACCGTTAGACTATGTTTCTATGATAGTTTTTGGATTAGGAAACGGAATTTGTGAGACATTTATTTTTATTGTATGTTTTAAGTTTGGCGAATCTTGGATGGCAAGATATACGGATAAAAAACCGTTTCTATTTTTAGGTGGACTTTTAATTTTTATGGCGTTTAGCGGTTTCATTCATAGTGCGTTTTGGATGAATGAATTTCCACCTCATCTTACTTCTGCTCCTGAAAAAATGGTCTATAAAGCCTTTTTTATGCCATTACAATTTGCGTTGGCAGTTAGTTGGGCATTGATTTATTTTCTTTATCGTGATATTTGGACGGTGGCGTTCCTACATATTATTGTAGATGTATCCGTTATTTATTCTATTCACTATTCACTATTTTCTCGTAACCTTATCACTGCGGGAGTATGAAGAAGTTTGAAGGAAAAGTTTTAGTAGTCGGAGCATCGGGGCGCACAGGGTTGTGGGTGATTCGTCGCTTGCAACATTACGGCATTGACGTGCGAGCCTTTGCTCGCAAAGCCGATAAATTGGCAGAGTTCAGAAACCTTGAAGTATCGCTCGGCAAAATTCAGAATGCTTCGGCAATTCGGAGTGCCGTGTCAGGCTGTCAGGCAATTATTTGCACGATTGGCGCAAGAGAACTCTTTGGCGAAGCATCACCCGTGCAAGTTGACGGCGACGGCATTATCCGCCTTGTGAATATCGCACGCGAAAATGAGGTCAAGAAATTTATTCTGGTGAGTTCTATTGCCGTTACAAAACCGTTTCACCCGCTTAATTTATTCGGTGGCGTGCTTTCTCAAAAACTGCGCTCCGAAAATCACTTGCGGAGCATCTACGGCAAAGATGGATTTACTTACACTATCATTCGTCCGGGCGGCTTAAAAGACGGTGAACCGTTCAAATACCAACTGCAAACCGGCAAAGGCGATACGATTTCAGGCGTGATTGATAGAGCCGATGTTGCCGAACTTGCCGTGCTATCACTATGGATAAAGCGCGTAGAAAATGAAACCTTTGAGGTTATTCGAACCACGCCCGCCGAACAAAAATCGCTTGAACTTTACTTGGAAAAGATGTAATAAACAAAACAAGAAGACTAATTTAATAAGCGAAAATATAATGACTTACAAGAAAATATCTACTGAAAATTTACTTGAATGGTTCGCAAAAAATAAACGAGATTTGCCTTGGCGCAAAACGAAAAATCCATATCATATTTGGGTTTCAGAGGTCATGCTTCAGCAAACACAAGTTGCAACGGTTATTCCCTACTATCACCGATTTTTGGAGAAATTCCCTACGATTAAAGCCTTAGCGGAAGCAAAAACTGATGACTTAATGAAGTGCTGGGAAGGACTGGGGTATTATGCCCGCGCGCGCAACCTTCAACATGCCGCGCAAACGGTGCTTCGGGAGCATCATGGCAGACTTCCACGAACACGCGCCGCCTTACTAACGCTCAAAGGGTTCGGAGCATATACATCGGCAAGTGTTGCAAGCCTTGCGTTTGGCGAGGATTGTGCGGCAGTAGACGGAAACGTGCTCCGCGTCTTCGCACGGTTGTATGCAATCCAAGAGGATATTCGCCACTCGGCAACAAAGTCTAAAATCGAAGTATTAGCCACACTCAACTTGCCCAAAGGCAAGGCAGGTGAATTTAACGAAGCCTTGATTGAACTTGGCGCAACAATTTGCACCCCTAGGCAACCACAATGCTCCGTCTGTCCCCTGAATCAAGACTGCGCCGCATTTCAGCAAAATGAGGTTTTATTGTATCCGTTCAAATCGTCAAAACCTAAACTTCCCCACAAAGAAATTGCGATTGGGATTGTTCAGCGCGAGGATAAAGTTTTAATTGCGTTGCGTCCGTCAGAGGGATTGTTAGGAAATCTATGGGAATTTCCAGGCGGAAAAAGAGAACCACACGAAAGTCTTTCAGAGTGTTGCAAGCGTGAAGTAGAAGAGGAAACAGGATTGCAGGTTGAAGTCGGCAAGCGCATTGCGATGGTTAAGCACACTTACACGCACTTCAAAATCACCCTTCATGCGTTCTTATGTCGGTATTTAAGCGGAGAGGCTTCGCCGAAAAGTAGTCAAGAAATTCGTTGGGTAAGCGTGAACGAATTGGAACAATTTGCATTTCCCAAAGCCAATCAGCGAGTTATTCACGCTTTGCTTCAGCTCAATCGTCCAACAACCTTTCCATTGTTTGAATCGTCAGCGACCTAAATAAATTGATTGGTCAGGAATTAACGCAGTTACGTCGCCATAGATTTTTGACTGACAGCCTAATCGTGAAGAAAGGGTTAACCCTATGGCTTCGTCTAACTGCTCTTCTTCTTCTTCGGTCATTTCGGATAAGTTTTCCATACCTTTTTTGATAATTACGTGGCAAGTTGAGCAAGCACATACGCCGCCGCAGTTGTGTTGCAGGTGAATAGCGTTTTCCATGCACGCATGCAGGATTGAAGTCCCCTCATCTACTTCGAGAACAACACTTTTATCGGGTTGATTATGAAAAAGTAAGGTGAGTTTATGTCGTCGAACTTGGGTTGAATCGGTTGGTGTGTGTATGGTACTTGTTTGAGCAGTCATTGTTCTTTTGAAACTTAATTGTATTAGAACAACGCGTAACTGGAGTTGTTGGACTAAGTTAGGGCGCACTCATACACGCGGTCGGTTTCGGAAGCGCAGTTCCATTTCGCGCACTTTGAGTTGAAGTTCTTCCATTGGCAGTTGCAAATAGTAATTCACAAGGTCGCGAATCATAAGAAGCCGTGAGGAGCTATCAGTAATGAGTCCCTGTTGCCGTTTTTGTTCGAGTATTTGGTAAAGGTTGGGGTTTTGAAGTTCTTCGAGAGTGAGCACATAAAGTTCGTTGCCTTTTTGAGAGCCGTCGCGAACTGCTAACTTTTCGGGTGCAACTTGCGCGGGCGGAACCGCCGTTGAGGTTGGTGCTGGTGGCAATGATGACGATGATGAAGTAGCTAAAGCCGATGTTGCCGCTTCTGCCTCACCTTTGGATTTCATCAGGCGATTGGTTGTTTCACGCAACCGCTGTGAAAGAATCTTGATGAAATTAAGTAAAATTTTGATGGCTTCTGTTGGGCGGCTCTGCAACATTCGGTCGAAGTTATACTTCGGCATCACAAGTAATTCGGAGTATTCTTTCACAATCGCCGATGCCGAGCGTTTCTGCTGTTCAAAGAGCGACATTTCACCGAGCAGTGCGCCCGGTCCGAGCGTCATAAATACTTCGTCTTCGCCCGCTGCATTTTTCTTTGAAAGTTCCACCTTGCCCGATAAAATCACATACATAATTTGACCCACAATCAAGTTTTCACGGAATAACACATAATTCGGCTCGAACCCTTTCACAAAGGCATACTTGATAATCTGCTCAAATTCCTCTTGTGAAATTCCCTCAAAAATTGGAATCGTTGATGGGTCGATTTTGTGCATTGTGGATTTTACCTCGAAAAAGTTTTTACGTTGGCAAATATAAAAGTTCGTTTTTGAAAAACAATTTAATGATGATTATGCAAATGATGAGGCTCGCTTCTCCTTTCACTTAAAGAAGTTTGATGGTGTGCAATGTGTTTGTGGACGTGTCCATCTTCAAGTTGAATCGTTACATGGTCAATGTTGAAGCGTTCTTTAAGCATTTTGTTGATGCTAAGAATAAGGCTCTGACTGCAATCATACTCATCAACGACAATGTGGCAGCTAAGTGCGTTGATGCCCGATGTAATTGCCCAAATGTGTAGGTCGTGCAGGTCGACGACGTGTTTGTGTGCGCGCAGTTCTTTTTCAATAGAGGTAATGTCCAAATCACGCGGCACGCTTTCAAGAAGCACATCGATGGATTCACTGACGACATTCCAACTACCGCGCACAATGAGTGCCGCAATGAAGAGACTGATAATCGAATCGAAGGCTTGCCAACCTGTCAAGGCAATCAACCCTGCCGCAACTAAAACGCCAACTGACCCCATCAAGTCCGAAAGCACATGCAAGTATGCGGCTTTGACATTGACGCTACATTCTTTGGAGCGATGCAAGAGACAAGCACTGACCACATTTGCTAATAAGCCAAAGCCACCGAATAACATCATTTCGTCAGTATGAATATCTCTCGGATTGTCAAAGCGAACAATCGCTTCGTAACAAATAAAGACAGCAATCAAGCAGAGAATTGTTCCGTTGAGTAATGCCGCGAGAATTTCAATTCGGTAAAATCCGTAGGTGCGATTCTTCGTAGCCGGCTTTGATGCAAAAAATACAGCAAGAGAACTTACAAGCAAAGCTAATACATCGGTAAACATGTGCCCAGCATCAGCAAGGAGCGCAAGGCTTCCGCTAATCAAACATCCAACAAGTTCAACTAAAAAAATCCCTGCTGTGATGAAGGTTGAAAGAAACAATCCCTTCGAAGCGGCACTGCTCTTTTTGAGTTTTTCTTGATAGATGTGATGATTGTGTTCCATTTGTGCAAGGTTGATGCCGATTGAAAATTACAAAATCTGTCGCATACTTATTCACGATTTAAGGAGAGTTTTTCTGAAAGTTCTGCGGCACGCTTTGCAGGATAAAGACTTGCTAAAATGGTAATGAAAAAAGCCGAAACCGCCGTCCACACAAAGTCCCACGCTTCAATCGCTACGGGATAGGCTTTGACAATAAAGGCGTTGCCGTAAGGCAGTTTTACAAGTCCGTATTGTTGTTGGAGAAAGGCAATCGTGTAGCCTAATGCAAGTCCGCTCACAATGCCGATTGCACCAATCAGTGCACCTTCAATCAGGAAGATATGCTCAATATCTTTGGCAGTTAATCCGATACATCGTAGGAAATACAGGTCGCGCCGCTTTTCAATCGCGGTCATAGTCAAAGAACCAATCAGTGAAAGCGAAGCAACAATAATAATCAGCATCAATACAAGGAAACTTCCCCATTTTTCCATTTTCATCACGCGAAACAAATCGCTGAATTTGTCTTCAAGCCGTGTGAGTTGAAGTGTGTTTTCCAATCCATTTTCCTTCACCCATTTTTCTACTGCTGTCTGTAATGCCTTGTCAGACAAAGGTTTTCCGAAGATGTCTTTTTTTGGGCGAATATCAATTCCTGTTACTTCATGGTCAGCGTAATCAAAAATACGCTTCCCGGCGTTGAGCGTTGCCAATACATATACATCATCATAGACGCGATGCGTTCGAAAGAAATTCTCAACGTGCATCACGGGCAAGTCGGGCTGTGCGTTCAGGAGCGGATTCTGTATCGCACTTAATCCTTCATCAATTTTCTTTGCGCTAATGATGACGACTTCGTGTTGATACATTGCGCCGAGACGATTTGCGACGCCGCCGCCAATCGCAAGGTCTTGGTCGCCGAACCTTCGCCGAATATCCATATAGCCTGCAAGTTGCTTGATAGCACTTTGCTCAATCGCTTTCAACACTACAACGCTACTTTTCTCTTTTGCCGCCATCAGCACTTTGCCCTCAATAAATCGCTCCGCCGATGCGACTTCAGGCAAACTTCGCAACGAGTTCAACAAGTGTTCAGTTACTTTAATTGTTTGACCTTCTTTAGCAATCAGTTGCACATTGCTATCAATCGTGAGAAATAGTCCACTCACAATCCCACGAAACCCATTCAACACCGACAGCACCACGCAAATTACTGTAACGCCAATCACAAGCCCTGCAATGCTAATTGCAGTGATGATGTTAATGCTTCTTATGCTACTTTTTGCAAAAATAAATCTTTGGGATATTTTTATTCCAATAACAGAATTTTTCATTTTCGTAGGGCTTCAGCTGGATTTAATTTCGCCGCCACACTTGACGGAATCAGCGATGCAAGCCAACACACCAACACCGTAAAACAGGAAATCGCAACGTAATTTATTGGCTTAATCGCAATCGCAACATTGCTGATGAAGTAGGTTTCTTCGGAAAGCGAAATCAAGTGCAGTGACTTTTCCGCTATTGAGAGTGTGAGTGCAAGCGCATTCCCGATTGCAATCCCAACCCCTGCCATCAACAGCGATTGAGAAATAAATATCGTTTTAACTTGCTTATCGCTTGCTCCAAACGACATTACGACACCGATTTCTCTGCTCTTCTCCAACACAATAATTAACAAGGTCGAAATCACATTAAACGCCGCCACAACCGTAACGCTAATGAGCAAAAGTGGAATGATGTTTTCTTGAAAGCGTAGCCATACAAAAATATTTTGGTAAATCTGATAAATAGTTCGTGCATACATTGGAAACCCTATGATTGCGTCTAACTCACCTGCGGTTTCGCCTACAAGGTCAATCTCTTTGACAGCGATTTCGTAGCCGCTAATCATTTCAGGCATATCCAAAAACACTTGTGCCGATGATAGCGTCGTGAATACGATAGCATCATCAAAGCCTTGTGAAAGTCCTGTTTCATAAATGCCTACGACGGTTGCCGTTTCAACGCGCATGGATTTGAGCAGGCTTTTGGCGTTCATCTCTATGCGCATTTCGTTTTCTTCCGCAAACGATTTCGTGGTTGCAATCACGAGCAAGTTATCGCCGACATTCAGCGCGAGTTTTTGCGCTAATTTTCTGCCTAAAAGCAATGGGAGCGTGGCTTGCGTAGAATCAGAAAAATATGCTCCCGAAGTAATTTTATTGCGAATAAAGGAGTTATCGGTCTGTGGCACAACGGCTTTCAACAGTGCAGGTTCAAGTCGTAATGCTCCGTTTGTCGATTTTAGGACGACATCTTTTTGTAGAAATGGGGAGACTGATGCCACGTTTTTTGCATGTTGGGTTTTTATTGCAATAACAGAATCATATTTCACCCAATCGCCACCCACTTTGACCAAGTGTAGATGTGAGCCGAAACCAATAATTTTGTTTCTAATCTCATCGCTAAATCCTTGCACAATCGAGAGCGTGAGAATCAATGCCGCTGTTCCAAGCGCGATTCCACCCGTTGCAATAACGCTGATAAATGTCGGACGATGTTCTTTCTCGCGCTGTGGAAACAGAAACCGGCGGGCAATCGCAAATTCAAACTTCAATGTTAAGTAATTTATTGTAAGATTTTGGAGATTTCAATTTTTGAAGTCAATTCATTCGGACTTTCCTTTCCTTCCGCCCAACAGTTAATACTTTCAAAGGTTGTCTCGGCAATGTTGTGCAATGCCGTGTCGGTCAAAAAGGCTTGATGACTTGTAATGAAGACATTTGGAAGCACCATCAACTGGGCTAAAATTTCATCTTGTAGAATTTGATTTGAACGGTCATAGAAAAAGAGCCCTTTCTCTTCTTCATAAACATCAATTCCCAAGTAGCCGATTTTGCCTGCTTTCAATCCTGCCAATACGGCACTTGTTTTGACTAATCCGCCTCGACTGGTGTTGATAAGCATCACGCCTTGTTTCATCATTTCAACGGCGTGTTCATCGATAAGATATTTTGTTTGTTCGGTGAGTGGCGTGTGCAGTGTGATAATATCACTTTCTTTGAGTAGCGTCGGCATATCAACATAGTTTAATCCGTAATGCTCCGTTAGCGAAGGGTTTGGATAAAGGTCGTATCCGAGCAAATTACAGCCGAAGCCGTGCAAAATTTTTGCCACGATTGCGCCGATTTTTCCTGTTCCGATAATGCCTGCGGTTTTGCCGTTCATATCAAATCCGACCAGTCCTGTCAGCGAAAAATTAGACTCACGGATTCGGTTATGTGCTTTGGCAAGTTTGCGATTAAGTGCGAGCATCAAGGCAACGGTATGCTCCGCGACGGCATATGGAGAATATGCTGGCACATTTGCAACGCGAATCCCTAACTCTTTGGCTTTGGCTAAATCAATGTGATTATATCCTGCAGAACGGAGTGCAATATATCGGATTCCGAAGGCGTGGAGTTTTTCTAAAATGGGTGCAGAGCCATCATCATTGACAAACAGGAGCAGTGCATCTGCGCCTTGTGCAAGGTCAACGGTTTCAGAAGTTAACTGTAATTTTAGAAACCGAATCTCGTGTTTTCCTGCCGCCGCTGTCAGCAAAAATTCTTTTTCAAAGGTGTGTGCGTCAAAACAAGTAATGTTCATTTTAAGGTGCTTGATTAAAATTTAGATGGTGCGACTTCTACTCGATTTCGTCCTTTTTCTTTGGCTTTGTAGAGGGCTTTGTCGGCAGATGTAATCAGCGTTTCTGCATCGGTGCAATCTTCGGGATAAGTGGCTACGCCAAGGCTTGCTGTAAAATTGCCCCCGGGCTGTTTTTCTTGATTGACAAATACGGCATCTTCAATCGCCTTACGAATACGCTCTGCAAAAATCACGGCTTCTTGTTTGCCTGTTTTAGGGAGCAGAATCGCAAACTCCTCGCCTCCGAAGCGTGCCGGTTTATCGGTTTCTCGGCAAAGACTTTTCATCAATTTTGCCATTTTAATCAAGGCTTCATCTCCCAACATGTGTCCGTTTGTGTCGTTGTAATGTTTGAATTTATCCGCATCAACCATAATTAGCGAGACCGATTCTCCGAACCGTTTAGCACGCGCAATTTCTGATTGCAGTTCGGATTTGAAGTGGCGAAAGTTGAAGAGTTTTGTTTTCTCATCGGTGATAACTAATTGCTCTAATTCTTTTGTTTTATCTTCAATTTGCTGACCAAAGTTGCGCAACGCCCGTGCCAGTCGCGAGATTTCATCATTGCTCTTGCGTTTTTCAATAAATTCTTCTGAACCCTTTACAACAGCACTCATATCTTTGAAATCGTTTTCGCTCACACTCTTAATAATTTTAGTCAGTTTTTCAATCGGCGATGCTGTGGTAATATAAATGACTACTCCAACGGCAATAAGAATCGGCAAGAAGATAACTGCCAGCACTAATCCAACTTCACGCAGTTCATTAACTTGCTCACGAACACTAACAGAGGCTTTGCGTAAGTTATTTTGTTTTAGTTCGTTCAAGCGATTTGTTTCATTAAATACTTTTACTAAAATTTCATTGTATTCCTTTGTTAGTTTAGAAGATTTTTCATCAATCGTGCCTTTGGATTGCGCAATCACTTCGGCTTTTCGGAAATACTCTTCTTGCATAGATTGAATGCGCTGAACGGTGTTAGTCAGTTCGATATTGCCTTTGGCGACTTCTAAGAGTTCGGTGATATTGCGCTCTAAGGTGCGTTTTGCTTCCTGCGCGTCTTTCAGCCAGTTTGTATTTCCCGATGCCACATACTTCCACAAGTTACTATCGTAGCGAATTAAACTCTTGTTCATTTCACTGGTATTAACATATTCATTGACGCGCTCACCAACATACACCTTGAAGTCTCTATCAAAATTATTGAGTTGTAGGAGCGAAAAAGTTGGAAAGACTGCTGACACAATCACTGCGACAATAAGAAGCAAGATAATTTTATTTCGGAAACTCATTGCTCTGAAAGGTTGAGTTAATCTTGCTTAAAGTTTATAATCCACATGGGCGGCTCAAAAGGCACTGCCCCGTTTCGCTGAAAGACCTTCTGCCCTTCTTTCGAAAGAAACGCCGCAAACCCCAACGGCAACTTGTCAGA
>Ga0308393_1000448_pt1 | contig 21755 bp, 15 predicted proteins | sample Hotspr2Sampleee2_FD_202364 | JGI IMG/M metagenome (GOLD analysis project Ga0308393, IMG submission 202364) | Hot spring phototrophic mat microbial communities from Mushroom Spring, Yellowstone National Park, Wyoming, United States - 20050630_ee2 ... | reverse complement strand
CCGCGGAGCGAGAGGTGAGAAAAGAGGAGTAGCGGCTTTCAAAGATTTTCCTGACCAGAAAATAGAAGCATAAGGATGGCTTTTTCAACGTGTCCGTAGCGTGGGCTAGAGAAGGCCTGGCACTCTCTTGCCGTTCCGAAGGTACCTGCTGTATCCCGATTTGGAGCGGCTGGTCTACCCCCTGCAAGCGGGGAGGTAGGGTGAGCGGACTCCAGCAATTCTCCTTGCAGATGCGGGCCAGCGATCCGCGCTCCCAGGCAAAAAGTAGTCAGGGATCACAGTAAGTACGAGAATGACATAGTCGGCGTGCCAGATACGACTGGAAATCGAACATGTTAAAAATCCATACAGCAATAACCTACCGTTCTACCATCAGCTATGGTAGACTAGGATGTGCAACGATATTTCAACCTGTTACTCTCTCATCAATTATCATTGCACGGAGGTGGCATGATGATGCCGCTTGTGCGCACCAAATTACAGCCACCAGAAGTTCTCCCTTTCTTGCTCACCCGCCCGCGTTTACATGAACGTTTACGACTGGCCCTGCATAGACGACTCGTCTTGATTGCAGCCCCAGCAGGCTACGGGAAGACTTCACTGCTGGCCGAATGGCTGGTTGAGGCGCGTAAAGAATGGTCGCATATCGCCTGGGTCAGTCTTGATAGTACCGATAATGATATTCGCCGTATGCTGGCGTACCTGCTCGAAGCACTGCACCATTTGCCGGAAGAGCAACGTGAGCGATTACAAGCGTTCATCAATAAAGATAGCGAGATCGATACCGAACAATGGTGTGCCGAATTGCTCAACAATCTGGCCGAGACGGCTAGCCCCACAATTATCGTGCTGGATGATTACCATCTGATCAGCGATTCGCACATCCATCAAGCAATCACATTTCTGGTTGATCACCTGCCGCCACATTGTCGTTTAATCATTCTTAGCCGTAGAGATCCACCGATCCCCCTAGCCCGCTGGCGAGCACGCGGTCATCTGGCTGAATTGCGTAGTTTCGACCTGGCGTTCAGTCCTGAAGAGACGGCCACATTTCTACTGGAAACGATGGATCTGCCACTTAATCGCGAACAGATTGTTACGTTGTTAGAGAGTACTGAGGGGTGGCCGGCTGGCTTACATTTGGCTGCCCTGGCATTGCGTGATCGTATAAATCGGGGAGAAGTGATTGATGATCCTATTCCCAGTAACCGTTACGTGGCAGATTATCTGATTGAAGATGTCTTCAACCAATTACCCCCTCATCTACAACAGTTCCTGTTACAAACCTCGATTCTTGAACGGTTATGTGGTGCACTGTGTGATGCAGTGCTTGGTGTAAGTGACTATACGGCGGGTGGACAATCGGCGCAATCGTACAGTCAATCACTCCTCACGGAACTGGAACGAAACAATCTTTTCTTGTTTCCACTTGACACCGAGCGAGTCTGGTACCGGTACCATCATCTGTTCGCCGACGTCTTGCGTGAGCGGTTAGTAGTGGGTTGTTCGCCAGAGCAGGTCGCCACGCTCCATCGTCGTGCAGGCGTCTGGTACGCCGCGCATGGAATGCTCGTTCAGGCAGTTCATCACGCCTTGCAGGCACAGGCCATTGATGACATCGTGGCTATGCTCGAACCAAATGGACTGGCAATTATCTCGCAGGTTAGTGAGGAGACCCTTCGTCGATGGTTACCCGCTATTCCAGAAGAGGCTTTTGAACAGCATCCCCGCATAGCTCTGTTACGAGCCTGGCTGGCTACCACCAATTATCAGGCCGAAGAAGCCTCCCATTGGATTGCAGTGGCCGAACGTGCGTTGGCCGATGTCGCGAGCGGTACCGCTACACCGATTGGCCTCATTGCAAACTTACGTGGCGAACTGAGCGCCGTGCGTTTGCGACTGGCAATCTTACAGGGCAATATCGCACAGGCGCTCAGCGAGGGAAAACAAGCCCTGAACTGGTTACAAAGTGACTATCAATCGTTGCGAATGCGCGTAGCTAAAGACTTAGGTTACGTCTATCTTGCCCAGGGCTATCTATCACAGGCCGAGCAAGCTTTCAAGGAAGCGATGATCAATGGTTTGAACGCTGGCCTGCCGTATATTTCTGCACTGGCAAGTAGTGATTATGCCTATACCCTTATGCTGCGCGGCGCATTCAGTACGGCAATTCACGCCTGTCGTGATACACTCGAACAGACCATGCGTCGCTATCGCAATCAAACCGTTCCGGGTATCGGATTGTCTTTTCTGGGGCTTACCGAACTCTACCATATCCGCCACGAATTTGCTGGCGCTTTACCAGCACTCGCCGAGGCTGAAAGTTTGATTAAGTCAGGGCAGATCACCAGCTATCTCTGTCTCTTGATTGTTATGGCACGAGTTGCCCGATCGCGAGGCGATCTGACTGGTGCGCTACGTGTGATCCGTCAGACTCGCTTTCTGGCTCAACAACGGCAGGTTCATTGGGTATTGGCAGTACTGGACGGTTTGGAAGGACAAATACTTCTCGAACAGGGCGATATAGCGGCTGCCGGACAACTGCTGACCAAGAGAGTATCGATAGCGCAAGAATTTTATTACCTGCCGACGGCAATCTTCTACGCACGCGAGCACATAACCCGTGCACAGTATGAATGGCGGCTGGCCCAAAGTGCTGCCGATGGTGATGCACAGGCCCTCCGTGAAATGGCCGCTGAGCTGAGAGAACCTTCGGGAACAGCCCCGTGGCAGACACTGTTACCCTTCGATGCGGCACTGCTGCGCGGGTTAGCGCTGGCAGCCGCCGGTGAAGATGCCACTGAATCGATCATCTCCGCACTCGAGCTGGCCGCCAGTGAACGAATAGTGGCGCCATTTACACAAGTAGGTGAACCACTGCGACGCATCCTCAGCCAACTCGCGAATCGTCAGCAGTTACCACCGTTTGGTGAATATATTTTCTCACTGTTTGTGCATGACGATCCATCGTCGATAGGCACTCCCACCTCACCTGCACCGAACAACCTATCTGAACCGTTGAGTCAGCGGGAAATAGAGGTACTGCGTCTGATGGCAGAAGGCCGCAGTAACCACGAGATTGCTGCCAGTTTAATTATTGCGGTCAGTACGGTGAAATCACACATTAACAACATTTTCGGCAAATTGGGTGTTGCTTCACGCACGCAGGCAGTGGCTCGTGGCCGTCGGCTCGGTCTTATCCCTTAGCGCATCGCAATCGATGCCTGATGTCGATGACATCGCGCAACATCGCCTGACATGTCCCCAAAGGGCCGTCTTCAAGACTGCTGAGCGTTGAGCGACCAGCGGTATCGCTATAGATCACCAGCCCCATCTCGCCACGTGAGAGACGAGCGAGCGGATGATCGGCAGCCAGCCTGGTCGGTACGACCGCGAGGGTATATCGGCCATCTGTCTGCCGGTCGGCGCGTGCGACCAGTGAGATACGGCCACCAGCACTCCACGCCGCTGCCAGCTCCTCTGCTGTCACTTCACGGATGCCGCGTATGTTCACATCGGTTAGTGTGGTTGGTTGACGCAGCACCGAGTTGGCAAAAATAACCAGCTTACCGGCAGCATCCCAACCATCAACATCAAGCGACGGGTCAGGCTCAACGATGCCCTGACGTTGCGCTTCGGCCAGAGCAGTAGAAAAATCAGCACCAGTTGCCATCTGTTCGAGGATCACCTGCGTCGTACTGTTGACAACCAGCTCAGCCCGTTCAATACAGGTACCGGCCAGATCACGACGACCAAAATTGATCGTCGGCAACGCACCGCCAACGGCACCAGAAAACCGCAACGGTGGACGCACACTGTACGGAGAGAGATCATCAGCCCAATCGCTGAGAGCAGCCAATTCGGCAAACGCCAACACCAATGGCCCCTTACTGGCAAGGACAGCGGCTTTGCCGCGTTGTAAAGCCGCCCGAACAATGTCGAGCGCTGGCTGACCATCACGGAGGTTGGTAGGAGTTGCTTCTAACAGCAGATCATAATCAACAGTTCGTGCAAGACTGATCGGATCGAGATCCGGTCGGAACGTTGGTAACACTCGTACACCGAGCCGACGACGCTTACAATCAATAATGGCCGGGAGATCAAGACCGTCAGGATCAAACGCAACACCTGTCGAATCGGCAACCCCAATAATCCGCAACTGGAAACCGTAACGAAGTACAAAACGCTCCGAGTCAGCCACCAGCAGTTCGAGTAAAGTACGGCCAATATTGCCCAAACCGGTCAAGATTGTCTTGAAAGTGTCCATACATACTCTCACACAATTCTAATCCAAGCATGTATAATATAAGACTACACCTCTATAACATGTGTAGATTATCACATATTATATCGCAGAGGCTTCATAATAACGACGTTACATCGTAGGAAAACTCCATGAAACAGTGTCCGGTACCATGTCCCTTCGTCACACAACATCAACAGGATATAGTAAGTATCCGCAAGCACTTGCTAGAGGGGTATCAATGTCGGGATGCATGGGTTGCCCTGAGCAAATTAGTGCACGATCCGCGGCAGCGCAAAGATTGCCTCGAACGGGCATCGATCCTAGCACCTGATGATGAAGAGTTGCTGATTGCCTACCTCGAGGCACGGTTAGCAGTTGACCCTTCAGACCTCTTTGCCCAACAACGCCTGAACGAGATCCGCACAATGCGTCTACTCTCGGATGTGAAAACACCATACTTTCATGAACAACCGAAACCCCGGTTAATTGGTGATATTCTCGTCTCGATTGGCGCCATCACCGAAGCCGAGCTACAAGAGGTGTTGGTCGAGCAGCGTCGAGGCAGTCTCCTGGTTTCCGACCGACGGATCGGACAACTATTATTACGGCGCGGATTAATCACACCAGCAAAGCTGGCAAAGGCATTGATCATTCAGCAGCAAGAACGGAGCCGGGCTCGTACTGCGCCACAGGTTCTAGGTGAGTATCTGGTTGAGCACGGCTACATTACTGCGGCCCAACTCGAAGCAGCGCTCACCGAACAGATTCGTCTCGATCAGCAAGGGAAGCGCTACAGTCTAGGCCAAATACTGGTGCGAATGAACCTGATGTCGAAAGATGAGGTGGAACGGGCCGCAAGAGAGTACGAGAAAATATTCTGGACGAAGTTTAACGCTTAGCTTTCCCTGATAACATAGATGGATGTCTCCACCCTGTGGTCTGTCATTATGGTCACAGGGTTTTTTGTGGTACTCGATAATGATGAAACTACGTAGCAACCTTTTGCACGCTGCATAAAGAGCCGTGCTACAATAAGCACGCCTTGCTGTGGCTGACATGATGAGGATCGATGCGTGGTCGTTGCAGGTAAAGATATATCATCCCGCTCGACAATCTGGTTAGCTGTGATCTGGTTGGCGGCTGTCGTGAGCATGGCAGCGCCTGGATTGCTCTGGTGGCTCCCACAAACGTTGCTTCATGCACCGCTAACGCTGCTTAGCGGTATCATCCTCTTCACGCTCCCTGGCCTTGCTGTATTACGCTGGCTGTATCAGGCTCCTCTCATCTGGTTTGAACGGTTGATATATGCAGCCAGCCTCAGTTGTGGCGTACTACCGCTCTTACTTCTCGTGAGTGATCTGATTGGATGGCGCTGGAATAGTGTCTCAGCATGGCTAATGATGCTGATGCTTTCCATCCTTGCTTTCTGGCCTCCACAACTACGTACATTGCATCAAAATCACCACCGAAATCTGATTGGATTAGCTATCGCTTTACTCACAATTACTGCTCTGGCTGTTCGCTTTTTTATTGTACGTGAAGTACCTGTTGGTTTTTTTGGTGACTCATACCATCATACTGTTATTACTCAGTTGCTGATAGATCACGGCGGCCTTTTCCATTCCTGGCAACCGTATGCGCCAGCCGTGACCTTTACCTATCACTACGCCTTCCATACAATGGCGGCCTGGTGGCACTGGTTAAGCGGTCTATCGGCCGCGCAGGGTGTCGTTCTAGTTGGACAGGTGATGAACGGCTTAGCGACACCATTGACATTTCTGCTAACAGCACGACTAACCAATTCGCGGCTGACCGGTCTCTGGGCAGCCTTGATGGTCGGATTCCTCAGCCTCTACCCGGCATATTACGTCAATTGGGGACGATATACACAACTAGCCGGGCAAACCGTTTTGCCGTCAGTGGCTCTGGCCTGGATGACCTTACTTGATCAAACGTTACAGCCTCATCTCTCGTGGCGTACCCTGCTTAAACCATTATTCCTGACCAGTATTGCTAGCGCTGGCCTATTACTCAGTCACTATCGAGTAGCAATACTGACGATGTGCTTTATCCTTGCCTACGCAATGACAGCCTTTGCCCTCTACACATCGCACCGGTGGCAGTATTTGCTGCGTATGAGTGTAGTCGGCCTGCTCGGTGCTGCCGGAACAGGTCTCCTGGTCGGACCCTGGCTATGGCGTGTACAACAAGGTCAGATCATGCGTCTGGCTTCCGCCCTCTTGAATACCAGTTCTGAAGTGAGCAACCCCATCTCGCTCGACATCATTGGGGCAGCATTTCGCACGGGTCTTTTCCTGCCGACAGTTCTGGGCCTGGCGAGTCTGTTGTGGCGGCGACAAGCGGCTGGTATTGTCCTGACGCTCTGGGCTATCTTCGCCTGGCTGGCGGCGAATCCGCAACTACTCGGCCTGAATGGACAGGGCTTGATCACCACATTTACAGTGTTAATTGGTGCATATGTAGCTATTACGCCAGCGGCTGGGGCTGGTTGGCTGACACTGATACGCCTGTTTGCCACCCTGATGCGATCAGCCTGGCAGTGGAAGGATAGTTCCATCATCGCGGTTCAGATCATACTGGCCCTGATCCTACTGGGCTGGGGTACCTCGATCCAGGTCAGTGTTCTCGATCCCTCCTATCAACTGGCAACTCCGGCTGATATAGCGGCAGCCGAGTGGATTAAAACCAATTTACCGGCAGATGCGGCGATCTATGTGAACGGATTTTCTGCCTACGGTGGTTATGTGTATGCCGGTAGCGATGGTGGATGGTGGTTGAGCTTTCTTACCGGACGCCGTACCAATTTACTACCAATGGCTGTAGGATTTGAAGCGACTGATCCACCCGATACGTTGCGACAGATTGCCGTACTTCATCAGACAGTTCAGCAATTCCCAATAGGAAGTGCTGAGGCGGCGGCGGCATTACGTTCAGCCGGCTTTGAGTTTCTTTACGATGGACCGGCTGCCAATCCCGGTGGCGAGTATCTTAATCCAGCCCAAATCGATGCTGCACCATTTTACGAGTTAATCTACCGCCAGAACGGGGTGAGTATTTGGAGGATTCGCTAGTGCGACTTGCAGTTGTTGGTCCAACCTATCCTTTTCGAGGTGGAATTGCCCAGTACAGTACCATGCTGGTTTATCACCTTCGTGCGGCTGGTCATACGACGTTCTTCTACTCGTTTACCCGTCAGTATCCCACCTGGCTCTTTCCCGGTCGTAGTGATCGTGATCCGAGTCGCACTGCGCTCCGGGTCGATTGCGAGTATCTTCTCGATCCAATGAATCCCTTGACCTGGTGGCGATTAGTGCGTCGGGTACGTGCTGATCAGCCTGATCTCTTGCTCTTACAGTGGTGGGTTCCGTATTGGACACCCAGTCTGACGGTTATTTCGAGTCTGCTCAAACGACCACCAGCGACGAAGATTGCAATGATTTGTCACAATGTATTACCACACGATGGCGGTGGTGTGATTGATCGAAGATTGGCAATGACGGTTTTACGGCGCGCAGATGCGCTAATTGTCCACAGCGATCCTGATCGCTATCGGGCACGAGCATTGCTCCCACAAGCCAGGATTGTCAAAGCCTTCCTACCGACATATGAGCCTGTCTCGCAAGAAGCGACAGCCGCAACGACTGCTGTGCTGCGAGATCAGTGGCAGATGCCTGATCAACGACGTGTCCTGCTCTTTTTTGGGTTTGTACGGCCGTACAAGGGTCTGGAGTATCTGATCCAAGCTTTGGCTCAGGTACGGCATCAGCTTGATGTGCACTTACTGGTGGTTGGTGAAATTTGGGGATCACAAGCCTATTACGAACGGTATGCTGCTGAGTTTGGTGTCACTGACGCAGTAACGTTCGTCAATCGTTATGTACCAAATGAAGAGCTGCCAGCAATCTTTTCAGTGGCTGATGTCGTTGTGTTGCCGTATATCTCGGCAACCCAGAGTGCTGTCGTACAGTTGGCATTCGGTTTTGGCAAACCAGTCATTACAACCAACGTCGGTGGTCTACCAGAGGTGGTCAAAGATGGAGTAACTGGGCTTATTGTCCCTCCGCAGGATGCAACTGCGCTGGCACGAGCAATTGTGCGTTATTTTCAAGATGATTTGGCAACTTGCCTTACTGCTCATGTGCAGGCGGAAGCAGCAGAACGAGCCGAATCGTGGCCCCGTCTGGTGGCAATTATCACCGATCTGGCCCGCGAACTGAATGGAAAGTAGTAGCCCTGTGATGAGACTTATTAACAAGCTGTCTATCTTCACAGGCCGTCGGCAAGCGAACCCGACACCTACGCGCCGCATTGTCTTCCTCTTACCGATGGGGATCGACCGTCCGTCTGGCCGCCGCTATTTCAACATTGCTCGTGGTCTGGTTCGACTGGGATTTCATGTGCGTCTACTGGCGCTGCATCCTGATTTCGCAACATGTCCCCAACGCCGCTTTGTTGTTGATGGGGTAGAAGTTTGGTATGTCGGACAGATGCATGCTCGCAAGATTGGCAGTATACCGCTGAGTTTTAGCCCCTTTCAACTCTTGCTCGTGGTCGTGCAATCAACGCTGGGAATGATTTGGGGTGTTCTCCATTCACCAGCAACCTGGTACCATTTGGGTAAACCACAACCGATCAATGGCATGGCTGCACTCCTCGCAATATCCCTCTGGCGCCGTCAACCGTTCTTCGTTGATTGTGATGATGATGAAGCAACTGCTAACCGATTCACGGCACGTTGGCAGCAAGCTGTCTTTGCGTTCTGGCAATGGTTGTTGCCAAGACTGGCGATAGGTGTTACCGTCAATACACAGTACCTTGCTGCACAGATGGCTCAACCTGGTCGACCCTGTGTTATCGTTCCCAATGGAGTAGCCGCTGATTTTCGTGCACCACCACTACATATACGTGCAGCATTGACCTCCGCTTTAGGTTTACAACATGGGCCAGTTATCGCTTACGCTGGTACTTTAGCCTTGCACAACCACCCGGTTGATTTGTTGCTCCAGGCATTTGATCAAATTGCAGCTCAACATACCACGGCAAGATTGTTAATCATCGGCGGTGGTGAGGATCTGCCGCTGATCCGGTCCTACATCGAACGACAACCCTGGCGTGGGCGAGTTATCTTGACCGGACACTTACCCCATGCTACAGTACGCGGCTTGCTAGCCCTGGCCGATCTTAGTGTTGATCCAGTCTATGATGACTCAGTTGCTCGTGCCCGCTGCCCGCTCAAGATCGTCGAGAGTCTGGCACTCGGTGTGCCGGTGATTACTGGCGATGTTGGTGACCGAGCCGAGATGCTCGGGTATGGCGCAGCAGGAATGCTTGTACCACCAGGAAATGCTGCGGCGCTAGCAGCCGCAATCCATGAACTATTAATCAATCCACAGCGACGAAAGGCAATGGCCGCCGCGGCACTGGTTCAGGCTAGTCGTTATGATTGGGAACGTCTGGCAGCTCGCTGGGCAACTATCTACGATAGAGCCAATCACCAATGCCCCCGGCAACCTACTGACCGGGAATGAAGACAACGTACAAGGCGCGATATTCACTTAAACGACCCTCCGCACGACTATCACCCACAAAATAGATGTTCGATTCGAGCAGTACCGCGTCAGGAGAGACCTGTGCTTCAGCCGGTAGTGGTGTCTGGCTCCACGCATCAGCCGCAATATCGTAGGTCAGTCCCTGACGCCGCTCACTATCGAAAATGAGCAGGGTGCTCGGCAGCCCCACCACAACCGGACGCGCAATCGCCTGCGGTAGCGGCGCAGTCGCAATCCAGCGTTGATCAGAGTCGTTGCCTGGCTCAAGTCGGGCGCTGTCGCGAAGCGCACCATCGATCCCTTCTCCACCCACGATGTAGAGCCGCCCACCGGCCACTGCTACGCCAGCGTTCTGGCGTGGTTGAGGTAATGCTGGCCCCGTTTCCCAACGTTCACGTACCGGATCGTACATAAACACTTCAGAACGGAGCAAGGTTCCATCCCAACCGCCGATCAGGTACATTTGCCCTTCCCAGGCCACTAGTGCATAACGACTCCGCGGTGCTGGCAATGATGGGCCAACATACCAGCGTTGCTCGCGTGGGTCATAGATTTCAAGCCGATCGGTCACTGTACCGGTCGCATCTTCTCCTCCCGGTACGAAAATACGTCCGCGAAGTGTAATAGCCCGTGCATGACTCACTGCGGTCGGCTTGTCGGTTAGCCGTACCCAGCGGTCAGTTTCGGGATCGTAGCGGTCAACTGCGGCGCTCACCATACCGCCTTGTTCGCCACCGATAACGTACAACCGCCGTTCGAGATCGTATCCGGTCAGCGCAAAATGATCGCGCGGATCGCTTAGTGGTTGGCGCAGAAACCAGCGTTGCTGACTACTGATGATCGTTGATATGGTTGGATTCGTGGTTACATTGGTCTGAGCAGAACGTGCATTAACCATGAGAATTGTAATGGAGACAACGATCAACGCCAAACCTGCAATCAGCCACGGCACCAAATGCCGCCACCAGGGTTCCGCTGTCGGCAGAGCAGCCGGTTGCGTTGGTGATGAAGAAACTGCCGGTATTTCAGGTAGCACTGTCCCAGCATCTGCGACCCGATCGGTCGGTGGTGAAATGTCGGGCAATGCTGCTGGAGTGCTGGTCGCTATCGAGGGTGTTTCAGGTTCTGACGATGCGGCAATCGGTGGCTGCGCTGATCCTGCAATTGCTGCTACCTCTTGCACGCTAATCGGCGCCGTCTCGTCGGCAGGCGATATACTGGTTTCGCCAACTGTCACGATCCCGGTACGAATTGCGTAAACCGTTGCCTCAGTACGCGATTCCACACCAATTTTGGCAAAAATGTTCCGCAGATGTACCTTGACCGTGTTGACACTAATGTTCAACGCAATCGCGATTTGCTGATTGGTTGCCCCAGTAGCCACAAGACGGAGTATCTCACGCTCACGCTCACTAATTGGATTTTCGTTCGTCATAGCCTGATATACTACAATACAGCTTGTTTACGTTGATCATAACATATACAAGCGTGGCATGGCGCGACGATATTGGAGCGAGGAGATAGCAAACAAGAGTGGGCGTGTAGGAACAGATTGGTTATCCAGATAGCGCTCTCGCACAGCAAGAGATGGGTTCAACGGCTAACGCTACCAGGCAAACGACTTGGAGCGGGCAAGAAACGTGTTTGAGATGATTTCACCTCGGAAAAGGTTCTCGTATAATAGTTTGCAATCAACTCAGCCTGACAGAAAGCTCTTATGTTCAGATGTCGACCATCTCTCACCATCGTGCTACTCCTGACCCTGGCTCTTCAGGGAATTCTGTTGGGATTGCCACTAAAAGCCTTCGCGCAACCAAACATTTCACTTGAATTGTCTACTCCCTTTGGCGGTCAGTATGTTGTCGGAGCGTGGCTGCCACTCAGGATTACGCTGAGCAATAAAGGCGCAGCGACCACGGTGACACTAATGGGAACTCCGGCTAATGATTCGGCCCAATTCACCCGCACCATCGATCTCTCCGCCAACGCTGAAAAAACGGTATGGCTCTACATCTTTCTTGCCCAACCGACGAGTTCGGTTATCGTCACCGTAACTGCTAACGAGAGCATATTGTCGCGGCAAGAGGTACCACTTCTGTCACGTCCGGTCGAGCAGATGCGTGCCGTCCTGGGCGAGTCACCGGTCGCTGGCGATCTCTTTGCAGCCGGTCGCTTGCAGCCAATCGATTTGCCCGATCATCCGCTCGGATGGAGCAACCTGAGCGTACTGGCCTTCTTCGAGCTAAGTAACCCGTTATCACCCGAACAGCAATCGGCGCTGCTGGAATGGGTATACGGTGGTGGTCACGTGATCATTGGCGGTGGCCCAAGCGCTGTGTCGCTTCAGTCTTTTCTTCCACCAGACCTTCAGGCAGCCCAGATTGTTGGCGTGACCACGCTTGACCGACAACCGTTACGCGAGCGCGGTGGCGCTGAGATGACTACTCCCCTCATAGGAGTCAAGTTGCGACCGCTTGGCGGTGCATACGCAGTTGGCGATCCAGATTCTCCACCATGGGTTGAATATCCATTTGGTCGCGGACGAGTGACCCAACTGGCGTTTGAACCTAAAGCCTTGCAGGATTGGGAAGGGCAGGAGCGATTTTGGTCCACGTTGGCGCAACCGATCTTGTTGTTTCCGACCGGAATCGCGCAGAGTTCCCAGATTACCAGTCGCCAGATCGAAACCCTGGCCCCTGTATTAGGTCAGTTGCCCGCCGTTGATACTCCGACGGTTACTCAGGGTTTCATCGCGCTGACCGGATATGCTCTGTTTGTAATCTCTGTGGTGGTGGGATGTTGGTGGTGGCGACGCCGTATCGTTCCGGTGAGGTTGCTGATATTGATTACCCTGATCAGTACCAGTAGTGGTCTGTGGTGGGCCACTACCAATGCAGCACCAGCTTACACAGCACTACGGCTGACACTCATTGAACCCATCAATCAAAAGCAGGCTCGCGCTCAAACTACCCTGACAATGTTGTCGGCAATGCCACGGCGCGAGGTACTATCGTTTACTCATCCTGTGGTAACACGGCCATTGCCGATCAATATCAGCTCAACTGATGAAAGCGGGCCATTTCCTCAAGCTACCAAGAACGTAGCCTTGACCCTGACACCCTGGATCATGCAGGGCATACTGGCGACGATGGAGCTACCGGCTCCCCAGGTTCAGGCAACATTAGTGATCGATCAGGAACGATTACGGGTTGATGTTCAAAATGATAGCCCCTATACCCTGCAACATGTTTTTGTCAGTTATGCTGATCAGATGATCTTTTTTGGGAATTTACGGCCTGGCGTCCGATCAACGGCCCGCTGGCCGGTCATCTTTGCCAGTTCTGCCCATGCTGAAACACTTGGAACACGGATTGTCAACGATCTTCGTGAGAACGGATTACTTATCGGACGTGACATCGAACGGCGAACCACCATTCTTACCACCTTTATTGATGCGGCAATAGCCACACTTCCAGATCAGTTTGATCCCGGCCCTTTCCTGGTGGCTTGGCTCAATCAAGACCCGACGGTGTCAGCTTCAGAATTCATCGGTCAGCGCGAAACGCTTTTGGTCATGCGCCTACGCATTATCGGCCAGGGCCGGTTGATCCTGCCGATGGGATGGCTACGCATTGACCCCTTATCGCAGCATACACCCGCCTGTCTGAATGGCAAAGGGGTTCAACTACGTGGGAGTACCGCCGAGATACGTCTTCGCCTACCGGCCGATCTCGCATCGTTTCAAGCCGACACAATTCAGGTGCAACTGAAGACGACCAACCAGCTTACCGGTCGTGACCTTGTGGTGAGCATCTACAACTGGCAAGAGACGAAATGGGATAGGATCACATTCACCGAGCCGTCCAATTTCAGCATTCCTGCGGCTATCAACTACCTGCGTAATGGCGAGCTACGATTACGTTTTAGCGGAACGCTCGACCAGATAGGGTGCATAGTTGTCGTCGGTGGAGCACAAGGGATCGTACCGTGATCGAGCTGTTTCACTCAGAGTGGCAACAACTTATTCGTCACCGTCGCGTAATTTTGCTGCTGCCTGGTACGGTGATCGTAATGTGGCTGGTTAGCCTGCAGTTACTCCAACTCTCAGATGCAACAAGTCCAGATCGAACAGGTCTGACACCGTTATTCAATGCGCAGATTGGTCGTCTCTTTGCGACTGGTCTTTGTCTCGCACTTCAGGGCTGGCTGACGGTAGTGATACCGCTGCTTGCCATTAGTTTCTTTCCCCTGTTTACTCCATCACTACCGTTGCCGCCTGCACATTTCCTGACTCGCCTGCTGGCATTGTGGATGCTCATGGTTTTGTTTATCATTGTGACATTGCCGTTTTTTAGCCTTCTGCCGTTGTTTGGTAGTCTGAGCTTAGCCGAAATCGGTTGGGCGCTGAGCATCGTCGTGACGACAACATGGTTGGTCAGTACCCTGGCTCTTTCAGGAATAACGCTTATTCAACAGCGTCCAGCAGGCCTGTTCATGACCTACGTTGTGATCTTGGGATGGTTCCTTGCGTCCTTCCTGACTGCCAGAACGAGCACCAGTCTGACATTTACCACGATCATGATCGTTGCCAGTAATCCTTTTGCCGCCTTGATTGCGACTCTAGCGCCAGCGTTTCCGCTTGATGGCCCAATTGCATCTGACCTGAACACGTTATTACAATGGACGCACGGCAGCATTGAACGCGATGTACCACTCTACCGGCTCTATGTAACCGGGAGTGGTCTCGCAATTCTGCTATTCATCGGCATCTCCGGCTTTATCTCTCGTCCAAAACCCCGGCATTGGCAGCGCTTCGATACCTGGTGGTCGGTTGTGCTCATGGTCTATCTGACCATCGCATACGCTGGACGCGAATGGTGGTTGCCCGTGTTGACAACCACAGCTCGCTAACACTTACCGGCGTCGTGATGACGAATACGTAGAGACCACTGCACGCCGTGCAGATCGGTATTGGAACCGTCCTGTATAGTCCATCTCGGTAAACAGAATAGCAATATAGAAAGCCTGTCGATCTGCACACGCTCTATTTACTGGTCTGCACTCGATAGATGACAATCCCATCCTGAGCAAACACGACTTCATAACCAGCTTGACCGGCAAAGTGTTCGGGGCGCAATGGGCCAGCAGGTGACGTGTAGATGTAATCAATTCGTTCAGCAGCGATGAGCCGGGCAAGATCGACGGCCTGACCGTTGCCAAAATCAATAATCTGTTGGCTACGCTGTTGGGTCGCCTGCACTTCATCTGCCTCACTATGAACGAAAAGCACTGGTGGTGTGCTCGTCCAGCGTCCGGTGAGCGGTAAAATCCACCAGCCACCATCGGTACCGCGGGCTACACCGGGCAGCCACGGTGCAGCATTGATCAGAAACCGTGCCGTTGGCGGCGTCTGCTCGGCGATCCACGTGAGCGCCGACCGATCAGCTACGGTTGCCAAAACCGTAACCGGATTGACAATCGTGCGCTGCTGGTGTGCGCCCCAGAGCGTAAGTGCCATGAGCACAACTGTACCACCAATGAGCCACCAGCGACGAGTGGTAGGCCAGATGAGTGCAATACCACCACCGATCAGGTTGCTAATGGGCAGGAAAAGACTGATTGCCGCGATGTCAATCGGCAAGAGCCAGAGGAAGGGCAAGCGGACTGTTGACGGATTGACGGCTAACAAGAGCATACCAATGCCGAGTAGCCACCATTTGCGCCAGGAAATAGCGTATAGGCTCAAGACCAACCCGATCAGTGGTAGTAGGTAGCTGATCAACCACAGATTCGTCAGTATTACTAGCCCCCCAACCCAGAGTACCATCACAGCTACAGCTTGTTGGCGATAGGTCAGCCCAATCATCCCTCCAAGCAGTGCCAAAGCTACCAGCCATTCGTTTGGCCCTATCCACATCAAATCGTAGCTCAATTGCACATACGAACCACCGCTCGTTAAACTACGGGCGCCTGTCGCAGCCGGTAACAGCACCCGCCGTAATAGTAAGAGCCACCATGGCCCGGCGAGGGCCAATGCTACCAGACCGACAAATCCCGTTTCGAGGATATGCAAACCAATACGAGAGCGCGTTTGCCGCAACGCCCAGACTATACTCTGTGCGACAATGAGTGCACCGCCAAAGACAAACATCCGCACATGAACCAGACTTAACCCGGTAACGATGACGGTGCTCAGCAAGAGCCAACCGAACTGTTCACGCCGCGATTCGGCATTTAGCCCATGGTGCCAGCTTATTGCCAATGCAGCGATAAGCAATAAACCACTTAACTGCGTATATCTGCCCCACGACACATAGTACGCGGGCATCCACGAGATACAACCCACAACCGCAGCCGCAATCACCGCTGCTGACGGTCGTCGCCAACTCAACAAAGCCAACGCAGCCGCTGCTATACCCTGCAACCAGTTGAGAAACTGTCCGCTCCACAATATGACTGTCGGTAAATCACCACCGCTAAGTTGCCAGGCGGCTGCGATCACCACGTGATAGCCCCAGTGGTATGGCATATCTACCACCGGCAAATAGGGGGTCAGTGTCCACGGTGCCCGTCCTGTCTCAGCAGCAACTCGTACCATGAGCGCGTGATGCACTGAGTCGACCCAGGCCGGAAATACAAGATCAGCGATCTGCATGGCCCGCAGCCAGCCACTGATCGCCAGTACGATGACCAGAAGCCAGGTCATTACTGAAGGTGATCCCTGAACTGCTGCCAGATCATGCCATGCCGCACGCAGTGCGACAATCGTTAAGCCACCTGCGCCAGCCATCAGCAACCACGACGGTAATCCAGTACCTGCAACCGTTGACCACAGATAGAGGATTGGTAAGACGCTCAGACCGATACCATTCCAGATGACGATGCGCAAGAGCCAATGAGGGCGAGTGCCAGGGAAGCAACGTTCGAGCACATACCCTGGCACGATCAACCAGAAACCGGTTGCCAGCAATACTCTCCCTGCCGGAACCAGCGCCGCAATCAGGGCTACCGCGAGCACGCTTATCAGCCAGCGCTGACCGGTACTGTACGCCAGCGAACGCGCCCCCTGCTGCGGCTGTGTGTCTTCAATTCCTGGCCGATTGACATTCCAGGCAGGCATACGTGGTTACCCATTGTGGTGAAGAAGTGTGGAGTGAGCGCGAACACATCTGAATCAACAAAGAACACACAGCCGATCTTAAACACATTATCGAAGGCGGGCCAGGAATACCCGCCCCTACTTTCTATTTCCTAGACACAGTCTCCCCTACCGCACCAGCCAAAAGATCAAACCAACCACAACCACCGCAATCACCAGCAAAAGTGCAAGCAGTTTAGCTTGCTCAGCCGAACGGCGACGGGCGAGAAGCGGACGTGCTTCAGGAGCGTAGGGCACATCCGGCAGTTCACTTAAGAAGATGGCACCTAAAGCCGCCGGATTGGAAAACAACGTCTTGAAAAACGTCGTAATCAACTGCCGGGCAGTGATCAGTGGTGGCGCCCAATATGCCTCTTCTGGCGTCAACGGTCGCCCGGTCAAAGCGCAACGCAATTCAGTGGTTGTTTCATCGTCAGGCAATGACATACTGCCCTCCTTACGCAATACGCCGAACGAATCGCTCAATCCGCTCGAGTGCCTCTTCAATCTTGTTGAGCGCAGTTGCATAACAAGCGCGCACAAAACCAGCACCACTCGGCCCAAAAGCATCGCCTGGCACAACGGCAACCTGCTCGCTGTGGAGCAACTGCTCACAAAAGGCTTCACTGCTCAGACCAAGGTGGCTGACCTGTGGAAAGGCATAAAATGCTCCCTGTGGCTCAAATGTCGGCAAGCCAATGCTGTTGAAGCCTGAGACAATCACCTGCCGCCGACGGTTGTATTCGCGTACCATCGCCTGCACCGCCTCTTCACCATGCAGCAGGGCTTCCAGGCCAGCATACTGGCTCATGGTTGGCGCCGACATAATCGCATACTGATGAAATTTTCGGACTGCGGCAGTGATCTCCGCTGGTGCAGCCAGCCAACCGAGCCGCCAACCGGTCATCGCGTATGCCTTCGAGAAGCCGCCCAGTAAAACGGTACGCTCACGCATACCGGGCAGCGAAGCGAAACATGTGTGTTCAACCCCGTACACTAGTCGGTCGTAGATTTCATCGGATATAACAATGAGATCGTGACGTTCAGCAACGGCCGCAACTTCTAGCAGACGTTCACGGCTAAGAACCGCACCTGTCGGATTATTCGGATAGCCAATCAGAATCGCCTTCGTGCGCGAAGTTACCGCCGCTTCTAGCGCAGTCCCGCTTACTTGAAAACCATCAGCCACCGATGTTGGCACATACACCACTCGTGCATCGGCGAAGGTAACACAGGCCGGATAGGCGACGAAGCAGGGTTCCGGGATCAGCACTTCATCGTCGGGATCGAGTAGTGCCAGCGCTGCGCCTAACATTGCCTCACTCACCCCAACTGTGATCAAGAGTTCGGTTTCAGGATCGTACTGTACCCCATAGCGTCGTGCTAGATGGTCGGCGAGGGCGATCCGTAGTTCGAGCAAACCGGAATTAGAGGTGTAGGCAGTAGTACGATCAATCGACGCCTGACCAGCAGCACGAATTCGCGCAGGCGTGATAAAATCAGGCTCGCCAACACCGAGCGAGATGACATCAGGCATCGTCGCGGCAATATCGAAGAAGCGGCGAATGCCGGATGGCGGAACGGCGCGGATGCGTCGTGCAATACGTTGGCTATTCATAACGGGTCTCCTTTAGTGTGAACGCTGAGCCTCATCGCTCAACGTTTGTTATCTTACCATATGCGTTCTGCATTCTTCATTGGACGTTGGTTGGTAACGAGTACGCTGGTTGGATTAATCGCTATCTACCTCTGGTATGCGAGCGATCATATCCGTCTTCTACTCGGTTTCCCTTTTCCACTCGATTACGGAGAGGGGCCAATCCTGGCACAGGTACAGCAGCTCCTTACCGGACGGGCACTCTGGCAAATATATGCCGATCCAGCGCAGGCGCCGTTTTTGGTCGTTAATTACCCACCGCTGTACCTTGTCTTCACTAGCAGCTTGGCCAGGATAATCGGCGAACCGTTGCTAGCCGGACGTATGATAGCGCTTTTCGGCGCTCTGGCAAGCACCGTTGCCCTGGCAGCACTAATCGGCCGACGTGGAGCCTGGATGTCGTTACTGTGGTTGACAATTCCGGTCGTGCGTGAGTGGATGCCATTGATGCGCGTTGATCTGCTGGGTGTAGCGCTAGGTTTATGGGCAGTGTGGGTAGCCAATCGTGAGCGCTTACCGGCAGTTCAGCGTGGCCTACTGGCCGGTCTGTTGGCCGTTGGCTGTCTCCTGACCAAACCATCACTGATTGCCGGGCCAGCGGCTGCGGCTGCTGTGTTGTCCGTCGCATGGTACCGCTCTCGTTCCCAACCAGCATCAACAGCGGCAAAAGCAGCCATCACGTATATCACGACCGTTGGTCTGGTTGGCGGCGGCATCGTTGCCGGGTTGTCATGGATGAGCGATGGCTGGTTTCTCCTGCATGTCGTCACTGCCAACGCTAATCGTTGGGAAGCCAACCTGGCTGCCGATTTCTGGCGACAACAGTTGGGGTTGCGGTGGCCGCTATTGCTAACTGCGCTCATCGGCGGTATCACGATCTGGTATAGTCCTCGGCGGGCAATGCTTATCCCAGCGCTAACATACTTATTGGCTGGAACTATCGAGGCTATTGGTGTCGGTAAAGTTGGTGCATATGCCAACTACTTCTTTGAATGGTACGCTGCTTTAATCTGGCTGAGTGGTGCAGGGTGGTCTGTTCAAACGCCCCCCTATCCGGGTACACGACCTCTGCTGAGCATCTTGACCGTTCTCAGCCTCCTCTACTATCCTCCGCTTTGGGACGCCAATCGCCTACGACCAGCAGGTTTGATCGAGCCAAGTCCACCTCGTTTTGTTCTGGGAAGCTACGGGTTGTGGGCCGACGCCCAACGTGAGGCGGCGGTTTTAGCCGCATTAAACCGCACGACTACCGCACTGACCGACGAGCTACAAACGTCTGGTGGTGTCATCTTTACCGATCTTCCCGGCTTAGCCATCGGTGCTGGCCTGACCGCCCGTATCCCCGTGTTTGAGTTTCGTCAACTGCTCGATCAGGGGTACATTGATCAGTCCCCTATCTTGTACGAGCTGGCCAACGGCAAGTTCCCACTCGTCTTGCTCGATTACCTCGGTAATTGGCTGACACCAGAAATGGTCGCGATCATTCGTCATCGCTACGCCCAGGATGGTTCGCTGGGAGTGATTGATCGGTACCGCCCGATTGCTACCGGTTCAACCCAACCACCGTTACAACCGCTGACCGGTGGCGGAATCCAATTGGTTGGCGTACAAATTGCACCACCAACCACAAACACCTACGAGCCGGGCGATCTTGTGGTCTTAAATCTGCTTTGGCAACGAATTGATCCTACTCCCAGCGATGATCTCACTGTCATTGTGCAATTACGCTCTGCCGATGAGCGTCTCCTCTTGCAGCATGAACGTCCATTGGTCTATGGCGCGTTTCCTCCATCACGCTGGCCAGAGACAGCATCCATCGACCATCTGCAACCCATTACATTACCACCAGCATTACCACCCGGCGACTATCTACTCACCGTTCATCTACGTGACCACCACGGCAATGAGATAACCTCCCCCCAACCAGTTGCCAGGATACCAGTTGCTGCCCAGGGAGGCGCTTTTTTCACCGAGACCGGCTATTTCGTGCCAGCCACCTTCATGCGCGCTTGGGCTGAAGCTGGCGCCGTGGAACGGGGTGGCTGGCCACTAACCCCTGCGGTTCCGTTCACCTGGGGCTGGCTACAATGTTTTGAACGCATCTGCCTTGAATGGCGTGAAGGTATCATCCAAATGCGACCACTAGGTGGTGAGCTTTACCTGGCCGAGACTATGCGCAGTGAACGATGTCACGATAACTCGCCAGCAACTGGCATTTGTGCGGATTTTTCTATACCCGAAGAGATTAGCGCTACACTCGGTCAGGTGCTAAGCGGAGAAATATCACGGAACGGCTGGATTGTGCAATGGACAGAGTACGCTCGCCTAGAACGCAGCCCCGACGGTACAATCTTTAGTCTTGGCCGTTTAGGCGATGAAACGCTGCGGCTCCCACCAGGTGTGCGCTATCGATGGCCGGAATAGGGTCTATCCGAAAAATCCTGTTGCGGAAGATGAAGGTCATCGAACGTCGCAACCTTTTCGGATCGGTAGCGGTTGGAAAGCGTCATATTCTACGATTCGAGACCGCCTGCAAGCGCTGCGATAGGTAACAATTGATCATTCGACCACCATGGGACGCCTGATATTGCGCCCCAGCAGTAAGATACCCGCGCCCTTAGAGCATGATCAAAAACCCGAATTTCTTATCGGGAATGTACCGTGCCCGGGCAACCACTGCATTGGGAGGCCAACGTTCTGTTCCGCCATCCGCCGCACGTTCCCTCTGCTGAGCGGGCAGCGCCAGGCGCTGCCCGTGACGGGTTGGGTGAGCAACGCTCACCCCGCGCCGCACGTTCCTCCTTCCTCTCCCCGTTGAGAGCGGAAAGGGGTGAGGGGAAGATGCAGGACTACCATCCTCACCTTCCTCTCCCCGTGGGAGCAGAAAGGGGTGAGGGGAAGGTGCAGGACTACCATCCCCCCTTCCTCTCCCCGTGGGAGCGGAAAGGGGTGAGGGGAAGATGCAGGACTACCATCCTCACCTTCCTCTCCCCGTGGGAGCAGAAAGGGGTGAGGGGAAGGTGCGGGGCTACCATCCTCACCTTCCTCTCCCCGTGGGAGCAGAAAGGGGTGAGGGGAAGGTGCAGGACTACCATCCCCCCTTCCTCTCCCCGTGGGAGCGGAAAGGGGTGAGGGGAAGATGCG
>Ga0308393_1000445_pt1 | contig 21877 bp, 18 predicted proteins | sample Hotspr2Sampleee2_FD_202364 | JGI IMG/M metagenome (GOLD analysis project Ga0308393, IMG submission 202364) | Hot spring phototrophic mat microbial communities from Mushroom Spring, Yellowstone National Park, Wyoming, United States - 20050630_ee2 ... | reverse complement strand
AAAAGCCAAATTCATTTTGCCTGATAAAGGCAATTTTTTAGCAACAATTTCAGGTTTTTTGCCCGAAACGATTTTTTCTACATACACATTTTTGATTTTCTGTCCTTCTATTCTCCATGAAACCTCGTAGTCTTTGGGTTCATAGAAAATCTGAGGATATTCCAAAAAAATACGTGGGCTTTGAGCAAAAGATAACAATAGCCCTAACCCATAACACAGCAGGAGCATTGCAAGAAATTTCATAGATGTTTTTAGTTTTTGTTTGATAATTCAATTTGAATGCACCTATTGTAAGTGCATCTGTGTGCTAAGGATAGTTTTGGGAAGGGTAAGTTTTCTCGATAAAGTAAAGATAGTGTTTATTTTTTCTCAATCAAGTTTAGTGCCAATTTTTTCTTTACAAAATGTTGAAAAAGGATTAAAGAGAACAAACCTAAAAACTCCAAGCCAACATCGCCGCTACAACTTCCTTGCTCAAAGGCTTAGCAAGATGTATTTCTTGTTTCTGTAAATTTTGTTTCAGATATTCAAAAGCGGGTTGTATCCACGTTTTGCTTTCTTGGTCTTCATACTTTTTGAGCAAGGCGATTTGATATAATTTGGCTAAATGTTCAAAAAGTAGTTTGGCTGTATATTCAAGCATATCTTGGTCGTTTTGGGGCAGAGTGTAGGCAAGGTGCTGAATTTTTTTGAGTTCATTGAGCAAAAACTCATCGTTTTGCAGGTTATTGGCTATGTGCTTGGTCATTACCGAAAACCCTTGCGATTTGAGCGAAGCTCTGAGCATATCCAAAATCATAATGTTGCCAGCTCCTTCCCAAATGGGTAAAACCATTGTGTCTCGCATTAGTTTGGGCATTACGCCATCTTCTATGTAGCCTAAGCCGCCCATTAGTTCCATTGCTTCGCGTATCACATACACACCTGCTTCGGCAGCGGTTTTTTTGAGCATAGGCGTAAGCAAACGCAAAAGCTGACTTTTTTCTTCATCGCCATTGTCGGAAGCATCAAGCGAGGCAATCGCCTCCCAAACCATATAAAAATTAGCCGTATAGATAGCCGAAAGTTCGGTAAGTTTTGCCCTGATAAGGCTATGTTCTAAGGCTTGTTTGCCAAAAGATTTCCTGAAAGATAAAAACTGATACACCTCTACCAAAGCTCTACGCATCTGCGAAAGCGAACCTACGGCATTGTAGAGGCGTGAAAGATTTATCATATCGGTCATTATCTTGAAACCTTCCCCCTCTTTGCCTACAAGTTTGCCTACGGTATCGGTGAGGATACATTCAGCACTTGCCATTGAGCGAACACCAAGTTTATCTTTGAGCCGAACAATATCCATCGTATTAGGTGAGCCATCGGGTTTTTGTTTTTCTATCAAGAAAATAGAAAGCCCTTTCGTGCCTGTAATTTCGGGATTGGTGCGGGCTAAGGCAAAAATAATTTCGGCATTAGCATTGCTACAAAACCATTTTTCGCCATTAAGCAAGTAATAATCATCTTTCCAGTGCGTAGCACTTACCAAATTTGCCCCAACATCAGAACCGCCTGCTTTTTCGGTCAGGAACATAGCTCCTGTGTAGAGGTCTTCAAGGTTACTTGCAAAAATATGCGGCAACAATCTGGCTTTGTCATCATCTTTACAATGTAAGTCAATGAGGCGAGCAACGCCATCAGTCATACACAAGGGACAGGGCAAACCGCCTTCACTCATTCCGAAGATGAAAAAAGAAGTAAAGCCGAGTTTGTGTAGTTCTTTCTGAAATCGTTTTCGCAAATCGGGTTGCCACTTTACCTTAAACATTTCCGAGTCGATAGCAATTTGCGTAAGCGTATGGTAGGCGGGGTGAAACTGAATTTCGTTGATAGTTTCGCCTAAATGATTGCGTTTGATGAGTTGAGGTGGGTATTTATCGGCAAGTAGCGAAAGCGAGTCCATTACTTGGGCGGCTTTTTGTCCCAAAGTATTCCATTTGGGGTACATATATTCGTTTGCTTCTACCGAAACAAATTTGCGTAGGTAATGCCTAAGCATCAAATCACTTTGATAGAAGTTTTGACTTTTACGAAAATTTTTATCCAAAACTTTATTTTTAGGGTGATTGACGGTGGTTTTGTAGCTTTGGGTATCTTGCATATCAAAAGGCTTTTACGGTTTCAACGAAACATTTTACTCTATCGGGCTTGATGTCGGGGTACAAGCCGTGTCCGAGATTGGCAATATAGCGATTTTTTCCAAAACTTTGCAACATTTTTTTTGTGGCTTTTTCTACTTCAAGGTTCGAGCCATACAAAGCACAGGGGTCTAAATTGCCTTGTAGGGTTTTGTTGGGCAGAAGTTTTCGGCTTTCTTCGATAGGCATATTCCAGTCCAAACCGATTACTTCGCAGGGCAAATTATTCATTTCGGCACGAGCAAAAAATGCACCCTTGGCAAAGACGGTTTTAGGGACTTCGGTAATGGCTTCACAAATTTTTTTGATGTAAGGCAAAGAAAATTCGCTGTACTGCTCAGGCGACAAGATACCCGCCCAAGAGTCGAAGATTTGTACTAAATCTGCTCCTGCTTGTATCTGTGCTTTCAGGTAGGCGATAGTGCTTTGTGTAATCATTTCTAAAAGTCGGTGTGAGAGCAAAGGTTGTGTATAGAGCATTTTTTTGGCTTTGGAAAAGGTTTTTGAGCCACTGCCTTCGGTCATATAGCAAAAAATCGTAAAAGGAGCTCCTGCAAAGCCAATCAGTGGCACTCTGCCTGCCAAACCTTGTTTGGTGAGTTTGATAGCTTCTGTTACATAACTAAGGCTTTCTTCGGGATTGGCGATGCGTAGATTTTCCAAATCTTCAATGGTTTCGATAGTTTTTGGGAAATAAGGTCCTTTTTTTTCAGCCATTTCGTAAGGTAAGCCCATTGCTTCGGGGATAACCAAAATATCAGAAAAAATAATAGCGGCATCAACACCCAAAATATCTACGGGCTGGATAGTTACTTCGGCGGCGGCTTGGGGATTTTTGACAAATTCTACAAAATTCGGGAATTTTTCTCTTACGGCTCGGTATTCGGGCAACACTCTGCCTGCTTGTCGCATTAGCCATACAGGTATGCGTGAGGTTTGCTTGCCTTGGGCGGCTTGTAATAATAGATGACTCATAGAAGGTTAGATAATCTGTTTTTAGTAGCGATTGAATTATAGACCTCACCCCCTACCCCCTCTCCAAAGGAGAGGGGACGGTTGGTCTTCAAGAGGAGTACAATTCAGATTGTTATGTTTTTTTAAATACAAAAGTTTAAAAGATTGTAAATCAATGAATTATTCTTACAAATCACATTATTTGTGTCTTGTGTCTGATTTACAACCTCATTGCCAAATTTTTAGCTTTCCTGATGCAGTCGGCAATGGAGACGCCCCCTTTCCAACTTGCACAGACAAAAAGATTTTCTTTTTCAAGGTTTTCGGCTTGGGCAAAAGCCTCCAAACAATGTTTATCGTATTGTGGAATAGCCTTTTGCCAACGAGTAATGCGTTGCAAAACAGGCAAAGTACCTACGCCGTACAATTCACGGATTTCTTTCTGCACTTTTGCCATAATTTGGTGGTCTTCCATCAATGTTTTTTCATAAGCTCTGCTCCCACCCACGAAACTTGTGAAAAGCACTTCATTATCTTTGCAACGTCCTTCAAAAACCGAACTACTCCAAATATGTCCTAAGGTAAAAAGATTTTCGCAAGAAGGGTGCAAAGCACCAAAGCCGTCAAGTTTTTTGGGCAAATTTTGTTTGTAATAAACCGTATGTACAACTACCATAGGGGCGTAATGTATTTTCAGGAGGCTTTCTGCAAACGGAGGCAAAATATTTCTGAACCATTCTGCTACCTGAAATGCCGCCGTAGCAACCACTACCTTTTCTACTCGGTAGTTTTCCTTGGATGTAATAACTTGCCAAGTGCCATCAATGTTTTTTTGCAATTGCTCCACGCCTTTTTGCGAATAGGTAATTTTTACCTTGTTACTAATAGCTTTGGGTAGCATTTGTACGCCATTGACAAAAGAAATAGTCTTTTTGCGTTCAGCGGTTTTATTTTTTTTCAATCCTTTGAGGATAGAGCCATATTTTTTTTCCATTTCTACCAAACTCGGAAAAGTATGGGCTACCAAAAGTTCTTCGGGGTTGCCTGCATAAATGCCCGACACAAAAGGGTCTAAGGCATACTCTACTACTTCTTTGCCAAAACGCCTCTCAAAAAAAGTCGAGAGCGTTTCTTCGGGAAAAGTCTTAGTTGTAATTTTGTTTTCATTCAATATTCTCATTTTAGTTTTCCAAGAAAAAAAACTGCTAAAAATAAGCGATAGAGGCGAGGTAGGCAGTTTCTGGTAGCGTCCTTGCTTGAAAATATAACGATTTTTACTCACTTCTTTGGCTTCTACGATGGCTGTGCTTAGTCCGAGTTCCTCAATAAGATTTAGCAATTCTTTATCGCAGAGTAGGGAATTGGGGCCTAACTCAAACAAATATTCTTTTTCTCTTACAGACTGCATATATCCGCCTTCCTTGCCTTTACAGCTTTCAAGCTCAAAGAGCAGGTAGGGTTTGTTTTGTTTTTGCAGATAGTAAGCCAAACTTAACCCAGAAATACCTGCACCTATAATCGCTATCATAATTCACTCAAATTTTTCGAAAAAAACTATTTTGTAAGTTTTTTGACGGTACTAATCAGTAAGTCAAAATTGATAGGTTTGGGGATATAATCATTAAATCCCATTTCTTTGAACTCATCGAGGGTGTAGCCTGGGGCGTTGCCTGTAATGGCAATAATAGGAATTTGGGCTTTTTCGGCTTCGGGCAAAGCTCTGACAGCTTTCATACAATCTACGCCATTCATCACGGGCATATTGAGGTCTAGAAGCAATACATCTACTTGCTCTTGGCTCAATATTTCCAGTACTTTTTCGCCATTTTTAGCAGTGAGAATTTTAAAATTCTGCGACTCTAAGACTTTTTTTGCCATATTCTGAATCACAGAGCTATCTTCGGCTATCAGGATAGTTTTTGGAAGCATTTTTGGAAAAATTTTTACGTAAAATATGAATTATCAAGAAATACTTTCATTTTTTTTACAAAAAAAATCTTTTTATGTTTTTTCGGCTCAATAATTGCTATACATTTGCAGAAATGTATGCATTACGAACATTATGATTTCGTAAATATATTTGAAATTATTTAGTTTTTTGTAAATCAATAAAATTTTTTCAAAAAAACAAATAAGAAACTTTTAAAAAGCCAAAAGTTTCCGTAGTTTTGTGAGTATATTCATTTTTATTTTAATTCTCATTGCCTATGAAAAATGTTAGACAAACGGTGTTAGAAATACTCAAAGAGAAACTCGGTCTGTCGGAGTCTGTGATTACGATGGAAGCGAATTTTATCAAAGATTTGGGTGTAGATTCATTAGACTATATCGAGTTGATTATGGCTTTTGAACAAGCCTTTGATATTACTATTCCCGATACAGATGCCGAAAAAATGCGTACGGTTGGGGCGGCGATTGATTACATAGAAGAACGCTTGGCGGCTGCCCAAAGCGAAGAAGAAAAAGTCGCCTAAGATTTTTTCCCTCATTGATGTAGCATTGGTGAGGGATTTTCTTGTATTTGCCACAAAGCGAGTGTTCGGTCGTCGCTTGCTGAAATCAGTGTGTTTTGGTAATTACTCCAAAGCAGTTTGTTGATTGAGGTGCCGTGTCCTGCGTGTCGGGCTTTGTCAATTACTTTAAGCAAACGAAAAGTATTGGTATCCCAAATTTTAATGGATTTGTCCATACTACAAGTTGCCGCCCACTTCCCCAAAGGACTGAAAACGATATGATTGATAGCAAATAAATGAGCAGGAATAGCCTCCACACACTCGTAGTTGTTTTCTACACTCCAAATACGTAAATGAGCATCTCGGCTGCCACTCCATAGATATTTTCCACAAGGACTATACGCTACTGCAAACACCGAGTTCCGATGTCCTGCAAGCGTATGAATAACCTGCCAAGTTTTGGTATCTAATATTCTGATGCAATGGTCGCTGTATGCTACTGCCAAATGTTCGGTAGAGGGGTGCATCGCTAAGGCTCGGGCAGATTTTTCGGAAAGTTGTAGCGTGAGTTTTGTGTGCCAGTGTTCTGCATCAATAAGTTGCAAGAAGCCATCGGCGTGTGCGAGAACAATGCCAAAATTTGCGTAAAGTATATCAAAAATAGCATTATGGCTGGTTTTGAGGGTTTTTATTTCCTGATATTTTCTCAAATCAATCAGGTGCAAGCCTTCCATATTCTCTCCGATAAGCAGTTGCTCACGCTCGGCAATGAGCCTAAGGGCATAGACAGAGTTTTTTACTTGTGCTACGAGTTTGCCTATTTCGGGCTTATCCAAATCCCAGATAGCCACCAATCCATCCCCACCTGAGGAAATAAACTTATTAGGCAAATGACTTTTCTCTAAGGCATACACACAATCGCGATGCCCCGCTAAGGTTGTTATTTTTTCGGCTTGTAGTTTTGGGTTCAAAATAGTTGAGCGTTAGTGATAAAGTAATGGATTTAATTCATCATTCATCGTTCATCATTCATCTCTCATCGTTCAAATCGCATCACTTACCAAACATCTTTCCAAGTCCTCTTTTTTTATTTTGCATAAAATTGACTTTTTTGATGAGTTTACGCATTTCTTCAAATTGCTTGACAAGCATATTTACTTCTTGAATACTTGTGCCACTACCCAAGGCAATACGTTTTCTTCTACTACCGCTCGAATGCCCACCACTTAGCAAATTCGGGTTCTGACGTTCTTCTTTAGTCATTGAAAAGATAATAGCTTCGGTACTTTTGAAAGCGTCTTCGTTTATGTCGGTGTCTTTAAGCATTTTGCTTGCTCCTGGAATCATTGCGACAAGGTCTTTAAAATCTCCCATTTTTTTGATTTGTTGAATTTGGGAGAGAAAATCCTCGTAATTGAATTGATTTTGGCGTAATTGTTTGTTGATGCGTTCCGATTCTTTTTCATCAAACACTTGTTGAGCTTTTTCTACAAGCGAAACCACATCTCCCATTCCTAAGATACGCCCTGCCATACGGTCGGGATAGAAAATATCCAAAGCCTCCATTTTCTCGCCTGTACCAACGAATTTAATGGGTTTTTCTACAACTGCCTTGATAGAAAGTGCCGCACCGCCACGCGTATCGCCATCTAATTTGGTAAGCACTACGCCCGTAAAATTCAATCTATCGTTGAAGGTTTTAGCTGTATTGACAGCATCTTGCCCTGTCATTGCATCAACTACAAAAAGTATTTCAGCAGGATTGATGGCTTTTTTTACATTTTCTATCTCTTGCATCATTTCTTCATCAATTGCCAAACGCCCCGCAGTATCTATAATCACAACTTGTTTATTGTTTTCTTTGGCAAATTTGATGGCATTTTGAGCAATTGCAACAGGATTTTTATTGTCAGGTTCGGCATACACGCTTACACCGATTTGCTCGCCTAAGGTTTTGAGTTGCTCGATAGCGGCAGGACGATAAATGTCGCAGGCTACCAACAATACGTTTTTGTTTTGTTTATTTTTAAGGTAATTGGCTAACTTGCCCGAAAAAGTAGTTTTACCCGAACCTTGCAGACCTGCCATCAGAATTACAGCAGGGTTGCCCGAAAGCACAAGGTCGCTTTTTTGCCCTCCCATCAGGCGTGCCAGTTCGTCGTGAACGATTTTTACCATTAGTTGCCCTGGTTCAACGGCAATAAGCACTTTTTGTCCTAAGGCTTGTTCTTTGATGCGGTCGGTAATTTCTTTGGCTATTTTGTAATTTACGTCTGCATCTACCAAAGCTCTACGAATATCCTTGATGGCTTCGGCAACGTTGATTTCGGTGATACGGTTTTTGCCTTTGATAACTTTCAAGGCACTGTCAATTCTCTCGCTTAAACTTTCAAACATATTTTTGGTGAATTTGAGTAGCTAAAAATGGATTGCAAATGTAGCGTTTTTTCGTTTTTTTTGCAAAAAGATTAACGCTTTTACAATAATGAACGCAGAAGATTTGGAATTGGAGTTCAGATGGGGGCAACTGCTCAATAAAATACAAAAAGCCATCGGCTTGCGTCCCAAAGACTTAAACGGAGTTCTTTTTCTGATTGGTGTTCAGGAATTGGGGCAAGGACACCGAAATTTTAGCAAAGAAGAAAAACAAGACCTCATACATATTGCTATTTGCAGGGTACTTAGCCAAGTAGGATTTTACGAACTCGAAGGCATAGACCAAGATGGCTGGCCTCACTGGAAACTCCTGAAACCTCTGCCTCAATTTGAACTCTTAGAACAAGAAAAACTTTTAAAAATGCAAATTTTAGATTACTTTGCCGAAGAAAAAATTTTCAATTAACTTTTTTTTTCGTTAAAAATTCTGTATTTTCAAAGCAAAACAAACATAAACTTTTTATGAAAAGAGGTTTTACTATTCGTCAGAAGATACTTTTGGGTTTCTTTGCTCTTATCTTCATATTCGGAGGGTACGGTATCTATAACATTTATATCATCAATCAAAACAGACTGATTATCAATAACATACAGGAAGTAGTTGACCCTTCGTTTGATGCTATCAAAGACTTCAAACTCTTGGTAGAACGCTCCCAAAGGCTCACGATTGGTTGGATTTACTCGCCCCAAACTACTGATGAAAAAGCAAAACTAAAAGCCATTCAGGATATAGAATACCCACGCCTCAAAGAAAACTTGCAAAGTTTGATGAAAAAGTGGCAAGATACCGCCAAAGTTGCTGAAATTGATAAGGTCTTTGAAGAATTTGAGCAATTTATGCAACTGCAAAGGAAACAAGTAATGGAGGTGATTCTGACCAACGCAGACCAAGAAGAGAAAGTAATTGAAATGAACGTGTTGGTAGAAGATAAAATTACCCCACAAGCCAAATCTATCATTGAGAAATTAGATAAAATTGAAGATTACAAACGCCAAGAAAAAGACAAAGCCCAAAGTAATTTGCTTGCTTCTTTCAATAGCCTCACTGCTCAAATTATTGGTCTAATTATCATTATGATAATCATTGGTATTGCTATTGCTTTCACGCTCACCAACAACATTGTGCAACCTATCAATTATATCAATAAGGTAATTTCACAACTTGCCAAAGGTGAGCTACCCGAAGATAAAAAGACTAAGTTCAGACGAGATGAAATCGGACAAATCGCCAGCTCAGTAGATAACCTCATCAATGGTTTGAGAGCTACCTCACGATTTGCTGCTGCTATCGGTCAAGGTAAATATCAAGAAAGTTTCACCCCCTTATCCGAAAATGATGTATTGGGTAATGCCTTAATAGAAATGAGGGACAACTTAGCAAAAGTTGATGCCGAAGATATGAAACGCAACTGGACTACCGAAGGTCTGGCAACCTTTGGTGATCTGCTCCGTAACAATGCCGATAATATAGAACGCCTCTCTGATGCTATCATCTCCGAACTTGTCAAAAAATTAGGAGCTAATCAAGGTGGATTGTTCATTATCACAAAAGATGATGAGGAAAGTGAGGAATATTTGCGTTTAGAAGCCTGTTATGCCTGGGATAAAAAGAAATACTTGGAGCAGAAAGTCTATAAAGGCGATGGACTTACAGGACAAGCTTGGCAAGAACAAGCTACCATTTACCTAACAGAAGTACCTGATAACTACATTACTATTACCTCTGGCTTAGGAAAGGCAAACCCAAGAAGTATTCTTATCGTACCGCTCAAAGTAAATGATGAAGTTTTTGGAGTAGTTGAAATTGCTTCGCTTGATGAATTAGAACCCTATAAAATAGAATTCGTTGAGAGGGTTGCCGAGTCCATTGCTTCTACCATCTCGGCTGTAAAAAGGTCAGCTCAAACAGCAAAGCTACTTGAAGAATCACGCCTGCTCACCGAACAGCTTAAAGCCCAAGAAGAAGAAATGATGCAAAGTATGGAAGAATTGCAAGCTACCCAAGAAGAAATGGAACGTTCCCAAATTATCGCTATCGAAAAAGACACTATCATCAACTCAGGTAATATGGTGTTTTATCTCAATAGAAAATTCACTATCAACAGTGCCAACGAACTTGCCAGCCAATTACTCTACTATTCTCCTGAAGAATTTGAAGGTATGAACATAGGCGATCTATTCTACTCGGAAGCTAAATTTGAAGAAATGAAGGTGAATATCAGCCGTGGAGAGTTCTGGGGAGGTATTACTACGATTAAAGCCAAAAATGGAGACGAACTGCTCGTCAAAATCTCGGCAGGTTCTTTGGGGATAGGTATGGTCGGAAATAACCGCTATTTTATTATGATGGATAATATCAACGACATCAAACTCTTACAAAACTAAGAAATTAGACATTTAGACACGAAACAAAACATAAGAAAAAAATAATCAATACAAAAAGCTAATTTTTAGTCTAACCTCTTCTATTTTCGCTATGACCGATAAAATCAAAGAATTACTCGATGGATACCACGCTATCATAGAATTGTCCGTACCAATGGGGCGATATGGACTTAGCCAACCACGTCAATAACGTAATGTATGCTCGCTATGCTGAGTCTGCTCGTGTAGCCTATTTGGATATGCTCGAAAAAAACGGCTCGGGCAACTTCGGTTTGGGTATAGGACCTATCCTTGCCGAAATCACGATACAATACAAAATGCCTTTGAGGTACCCCGATTTGATGTATTTGGGAACAAAAGTGCTTGAAATGCCTGATGAATACAGCTACCTGATGGAAACACTTATCATCAGCAAAAAATACGAAAGAGTAGCTACCAGAGCCATCGCTCGTATCGTCAGCTACGATTACAGCAAAAGGCAAAAAGCTCCCACGCCTGAATGGTTGAGGAAAAAAGTAGAAGAAATTGAAAGCAAAGTATTCTCCTAAACTTCAAGTTCTTTCCTTTTCTAAGAAGGGACTTGAAGTTTTTGTATCTAATTGCTTTTGGGTCAGCCTGACAGGTAAAACTCATTTCTTGTTCAGGTCTGTCCAAGTACCTGTAAGTACATCATAGCCTTTTTGCGGGTCGGCTTTGAGGCTGAAAAAACCCGTAATTACATCTCCGTCGCCTACTTCAACCAACTCAATCATATCGGTTCTTTGGTGCCAAAATCCACGTAGGGTCAGGTCTTTACGAACATTATCATAAAAATATGTACCCGTGTAAGTAGTAAGGTAATTACCATAGCCCGACTCCAAAGTCATAGTTATTTTTACGTTACTAACCGTGCCTTTGTAGTTGAAGGTTTGCTGCGAAAATGCAAGTACCGTACTGCAAAGTAACATCACAGCCGAAAGGAAAATTTTGTTTTTGAGCATAGATTTATTTTTTTGTTTTTTCAGAGATGAAAAGTTCTTTTGTAAAAGCCAAAAATATGGTCTAATATTTTACAGATTTTTTACCAAATCAATTCAAAAGTTTTAGAGCCTCTTCTACCGAAAAAACAGGCAGTTGGCAAGTTTTATCAAAACAAACATAAATTGTAGTTTGGTTTTGTATGGCAGTTCGTTGCTGTAAAAGAGGTATTTCATTTTCAGTTTCCAAAGTTCCGACTACTACTTTGTTGGGCAAAAAGTGCTTATCTAATTGTTTGCGTAACTTATGAGCTTGCAAACCAACGATAGCAATTTCGGCTGTCGGCTCAATGGTTTGGCAGAATAGCACAGCCCAATTGCAGGCGAACTCCACTTGTTTAAACAGAATTCGCTTCATTTGCGAAAGCATCGTAAGGCTGGTTTCTTTATAGTCGTTTCTATCAAGCAAAATTCCTAAGTTGTAAAGATTTTGAGCCATTATGGAATTGGAGGCGGGAATAACGTTGTCAAAAATTTCTTTTTTTCGTGCAATGAGATTTTCGGCGGTATCGTCGGTAAAGAAAAACATACCTTCGGCTTGGTCGTAGAAATGGGTTAGAGCGTATTCGGTAAGCCTTTGGGCTGTTTGAAGATATTTTTTCTCAAAAGTAGCTTGATACAAAGCTACAAGAGCCTCAATAAAACAAGCATAATCTTCCAAAAAACCTTTTTGTTTGGGCGTTTTATCTTTGTAGCTAAACGTATGATACAAAAATCCTTCGTTGGTGGCAAGCATTGTGTTGAGTAAAAATTCGGTATGTTTTTGGGCAAGATGCAGGAATTTTTCTTCATCAAATACACGATAGGCATCGGTAAGACCTTTAATCATTAAGGCGTTCCAACTTGTGAGGATTTTATCATCTAAGCTGGGGCGTACTCGTTTGTTTCTTTCGGTAAGGAGTGTTTTTTTCCAAAGTTTTACTTTTTTTTGAAGTTCATCAAGAGAGATTTGATTTTTTTGGGCAAAATTTTCGTCGGTATCGTTTTTGTAGAGAATGTTGTTGCCAAATTCCCAGTTACCTTGTGGGATTACGTTATAGTATTGGCAAAAAAGTTCGGTATCTTCGCCTAAGATTTCTTGCAGGTGTCGTTTTTTCCAGATGTAGAATTTACCTTCTTCGCCTTCGCTGTCGGCATCGAGAGCCGAGTAGAAACCACCTTCGGTAGCTTGCAATTCACGTTCTACGAAAGATGCAATTTCGTAAGCTATTTCTTTGTAAAGTTCATTTTTGCTGAATTGATAGGCTTCGGTGTAGAGCGTGAGTAGTTGGGCGTTGTCGTAGAGCATTTTTTCAAAATGAGGACAAAACCATTCGCCATCAACCGAATAGCGAGCGAAACCTCCGCCTATTTGGTCGTAGATACCACCAAAAGCCATTTTTTGAAGCGTAAGATGCAGTTGCGAAAGAGCTTCTAAATCTTGCGAAAGATGAGCGTAGCGAACAAGAAAACGCCAAATACTCGGCATTGGGAATTTGGGGGCTTTGTCGATGCCACCGAGTTTTTTATCAAAATTAGGGGCAAGTGTAGCGTACATTTGCTCTACATCTTGGTAGGTATTGGCATTGGGATTGGGAAAAAGTCCATATTTTTTGATGTCGCTACTGCTAAGATGCTCAGCAAATTCTTGTGCTGATTGGGCAAGTTCGGAGCGATTGTTTTTGAAGGCTTGAGCAATTTGCAGCAAAAGTTGTTTCCATTGAGCAGGCGGAAAGTACGTACCTCCGTAGAAAGGCTTTTGGTCGGGCATCAGGAAGACATTGAGCGGCCAGCCACCACGCAGACCCATGCTGTGCAGAGCGTCCATATAGATGGCATCTACGTCGGGGCGTTCTTCTCTATCTACTTTTATGCAGATGAAGTGTTCGTTCATAATAGCGGCGATGTCGTTACTTTCAAAACTTTCGCGTTCCATCACATGACACCAATGGCAAGCCGAGTAACCGATACTTACCAAAATGGGTTTGTTTTCGTTTAAGGCTTTTTGTAGGGCTTCTTCTCCCCAAGGATACCAATTGACAGGGTTGTGAGCGTGTTGGAGCAGATAAGGGCTGGTTTCTTTGTGTAGGGCGTTCATTTGAGTTTTTTGAAAATTTTTGGGTATAATTAAAACATATTGTACAAAGTTTGATGACAAAAATACAGAAAAATAGCCAGCTATTTTTTTGAATTAGAGCAAAAAATAGAAAAATATTTGAAAAGTACAGAAAAAATATTTCAAAGTGCAAAACTTTGATATTGGTTTGATTTTGGCAATGCTTTTGCAAAGTCGTTGCAAAAATGTAATGACAGGAATGTTTGGTAAGTGATTAGACACAAGAGACAAGAGGCAAGAGACAAGACAAAAAATTGTCTATCAGCATTTTATACCAATGAGAGTGTCCGTTTAGTTCTGTTGAGGCACTTAAAAATCGCTCCTAATGCTCGCCTTTACCTTTCTGATTTGGCAGGCTACGGACAAATGCCTCTGAATGTGGTGAGCAATGACGTTTTTTTTGATAGCAAGGCTGGTCGGACAAGATTTTTGAGGTTTTGGAAGCCATCGAAAACGGCGAAACTGCTTTGCAAATGATTGAAAAAGTCAGTTTGTAGTTTTTCTAATCTCTTTCAGTGGCAGAGGTTGCTGAGAGAGATTTTTATTTTCTTCCCCCAAAAAATGCTGTCAGATACAGTGCCGCAAAGGTGCTGTAATTTTTCACTTCTGCCCCTGCAAAACCGATATTGAGTATTTGCATTTTCTGACTGAAAACTTCTAAACTGAAACCTACTTCAGCTCCCGTGAGGCTGTTTTTGAAGGCACTTGCCTCAAAAGAAAGCCCAACCTTAGCATTTAAGCCGGGTACAAATTCCATTTGGTCAAATCCTGCGAAAAACGCTCCTCTGCCAAGCACTCTATCTTCGGTGAAAGGTGCTCCATACAGACGCTGAAACTCACCTGCATCTTCAATATTGAAACGATAAAAAGGCAAGTCTTCTACTCGTCCTAAGCCAGCACCCGTTGAGGAAACATCATAACGTACCATATAAGGTTTGAGCATTCCTAAGCTCACTCCTCCTGCAAAAACGGCATTGACCTGTACGCCTTCTTGGGGGGCTTTTCTAAACAAAATCACATCTTTTCCATACTGCAAACGCAAACTATACAGATAGTTAGCTTTACCTCGTACAAAAGATTGAGCATTGTTGTTCAGACTCGATACGCTAAATCTGTATTCTTGTGGGTGGCGAATACCTACAAGTTCTACGGCATAGGTTGTATTGATGCGGGCATTATCGGTAATTTTTCCGAATTTGAAATTGATACCCGAAGGGAAACCGCCATTGGTGTTGATATTGACACCAAAAGTATATTCTTTGGTAAAATCATCTTCAAATACGCTTTGAGCAGAAGAAAGTTTCGCCAAAAACAAAAATACTATGAAAATTAAATACTTCATTGAGAAAATATTTTTTTAATAACAAAGATACGAATAAGTAAGTTTCTAAAAAAACAAAAAAACCTTCAACGCAAAGTATTGAAGGTTTTTTGTTAGAAAAGATGATTTTATTTCTTTTTACTTACTTGTCTTGACCAAATGGCTGTACGCCCAATCCCTGTACCAGGAATAACTCCTTTGAGATACAAGGTGTTGGCATCTTTGAGTTCTACATTACAATTGTAGGTATTACCTGTTTGAGGGTCGTAGATAGTGCCATCGCCCCATTTTTTATCTCCTTTTGAGGTCAAACCTACAACATTGACAAGCCCTTTCAGGGGTGTTCCTTTGAGGTTGGGATTGGGGTTTTTCTTATCTACCTTAGGTTGTCCCGTGTCAGGGTCGTTGGGTTCTTTGAGCCAAACGATTCTACCATTGTACTTGCCTTCGGAAGTTTTGTAGATTTGAATACGAGCCGTACCTTCATCATTCATCCAGATACCTACAATTTCATCTTGAGCAAACAAATTGAAAGTTACTACCAAAAAAGCAAAACTCAATAAAATGCTAATTTTTCTCATAAACGTTAAATTTTTAGGTTACACAATTTTAATAAACAAAATGCGTGCAAAAAAATCTGCAAGCAGAGAATTTTTTATCAAAATGTATTTATTTTTTATTTTTCGCAAATTTTTTTGCAAAAAAATATTCTCTTCTTGCACAAAACCTAACTGCTGATTTTTTCTTATATTTGTAAAATGTTTTTAGCTCCTTTCTTTTAAATAGATGCGAATAGATATAATTACCGTTCTGCCCGACTTGTTACAAAGCCCTTTTTCGCATAGTATTCTGAAAAGAGCTATCCAAAAAGGCTTGGTAGAAGTGCATATCCATAACTTACGAGAGTACGGCATAGGCAAACACCGAGCTACTGACGACTATCAGTTTGGGGGCGGTGCAGGAATGGTAATGATGATTGAGCCTATTCATCGGTGTATAAGTGCTTTGCAAAAGCAAAGACAATATGATGAAATCATTTACCTCACTCCCGATGGCGAACGCTTTAACCAAAAAATGGCAAATACTCTCTCGCTAAAAGAAAACTTGATAATGCTCTGCGGACATTACAAAGGCGTAGATGAACGTGTGCGTGAGCATTTTGTTACCAAAGAAATCAGCATTGGCGATTATGTGCTTTCGGGGGGCGAACTTGCCGCTGCCGTCGTTGCCGATGCTGTTATCAGGTTATTGCCTGGCGTGCTGTCTGATGAAACTTCTGCCCTTACCGACTCGTTTCAAGACAATTTACTTGCTCCGCCAGTTTATACGCGTCCCGAAGAGTATTTAGGTTGGAAAGTTCCTGAAATTTTACTTTCAGGCAATCATCAAGCCATTGAAAATTGGCGTTTAGAACAATCTATACTGCGTACCCAAGCCCGCCGCCCCGAACTTTTGACAAGTTTGCAGTAAGATTGAGTAAATTTTTAGCCTACACTACCTTCTAAGCTAATTGCAAGTAGTTTTTGAGCTTCAACGGCAAACTCCATAGGCAATTGATTTAGCACTTCTTTGGCGTAGCCATTTACTATCAAAGCGACAGCTGTTTCGGTATCCAAACCTCTTTGATTGCAATAGAAAATTTGGTCTTCACCGATTTTTGAGGTAGTGGCTTCGTGTTCGATGGTAGCGGTTTTGTTTTTTACCTCAATGTAAGGAAAGGTATGAGCACCGCACAAATCGCCCATCAAGAGGCTATCGCATTGCGAAAAATTACGAGCATTTTCGGCTCTTTTATGTACCTCAACTAAACCACGATACGAGTTCTGACTTCTACCTGCCGAAATACCTTTGCTCACGATACGACTTTTGGTGTTTTTGCCAATGTGTATCATTTTCGTTCCTGTATCGGCTTGTTGGAGGTTGTTGGTAACTGCAACAGAGTAAAACTCGCCTACCGAGTTATCTCCTTTCAGAATTACCGAAGGGTATTTCCAAGTAATAGCCGAGCCTGTTTCTACTTGTGTCCAAGAAATTTTGGAATTTACGCCCGCACAAATTCCTCTTTTGGTTACGAAATTGTAAATGCCACCTTTGCCGTCTTTATCGCCCGGATACCAGTTTTGTACGGTAGAATATTTTATTTCGGCATTATCTAAAGCAATCAGTTCTACCACAGCGGCGTGAAGTTGGTTTTCGTCTCGCATAGGAGCAGTACAACCTTCTAAATAACTCACGTAGCTTCCCTCATCTGCGATGATGAGTGTTCGTTCAAATTGCCCTGTACCTGCGGCATTGATACGGAAGTAAGTAGATAATTCCATTGGGCAACGCACTCCCTTCGGGATATACACAAACGAACCATCGGAAAATACTGCCGAATTGAGAGCCGCAAAGTAATTATCATTCACGGGAACAACCGAACCTAAGTATTTTTTTACCAATTCGGGGTGTTCTTGTATTGCTTCGCTGATAGAACAGAAAATGATGCCCAATTCAGCTAATTTAGTCTTAAAGGTAGTTGCTACCGAAACGCTATCAATTACAGCATCTACGGCAACGCCTGTGAGGCGTTTTTGCTCTTCTAAGGAAATGCCTAATTTTTCAAAAGTCTTACGAATTTCGGGGTCAATCTCGTCTAAGCTATTTACCTTGGGTTTTTGTTTGGGAGCAGAATAATATTTAATATCCTGATAATCAATGGATTTGTAATGTACATTTTGCCAAGTAGGTTCTTTCATCGTGAGCCATTTGTAATAAGCATCTAAACGCCACTCGGTCATCCAAGCAGGTTCATTTTTTTTGGCAGAAATGAAACGAATAATGTCTTCATTGAGCCCTTTGGGGGCTTCTTCGGCTTCTAATTGGCTTACAAAACCGTATTTATAGTCAGAATTGATATGTTCTACTAAAACTTCATTCATGAGATTATTTTTATTTAGAATGATTTTACATTACAAAGATATAACAATTTTTTGCTAAAAAAGTTTTTTGCAGGGAATTTTTATTTTAGAATTGACCGAAATCTCCTACATTTGCCCCAAACACAGCATTTTTTATGATTACCTACCAAACAGCCATTCTTAGCGACAAAGGCTTACAACAAGCTATCAACCAAGATTATGCGATTGAATATCATACCTCTCAGGGGCATCTGTGGATAATTGCTGATGGCGAAGGAAACGCCCCGAGAGGTCTGCACGCCGCCCGCCTAATGAGTGATACTATCAGAAATTACATAGAAGACAACAAAGCCAACAATGCCGCCGAACTTCTACGCAAGGCTCTCGGTCAGGCAAATGAAATACTCAACAAACACCTGCTCATTGCCGAAGGTGTCGTAGCCCTTGCCGATGAAAATTCGTTCCATTTAGCTGTTTTCGGTAAAAGTAAAGCCCTCAGACTGAAAGGCAAGCAATTAGAAGATATTAGCAACAGCAACGGAATTTTGGGACAAACCCCCGCAATGCACATTCAGATACTTAGTTTGCCCCTGCAAGCTGGTTCGCAAATTTTACTGCTTAGCAAAGGGGCATTTTTGCAACTTTCTTTCGAGCAAATCGTGGCAATCCTTTCGGCAAAAAATAGCAAAGACGACAAAGTACAACAATTACTGCTTGCTACACACCAAAAAGGCGGTCAGTACAACGCCAGTATTGCCCTGATAGACTTGCCTGCTATGAGGCTTGGGCAAGCCGTTACGCAGAGTTGGAAAAAAATACGCCCCTATGCTTTCCCTCTCTTGTTGGTGGCAATGGTAGCGACTTTTGCAATTATTGCTCAGAAATCATATAAAAAAGAACAAGAAACAGAAGTCAAAGAACAACAGAAAAATATTGCCGAACGAAAAGCTATGCAGAAACTCAAAGATAGCTTGGCACAAGTAGATGCTGCAAAAGATGAAGTCATCAAACACAAAATGCAAAAAGGGGAAACTATCGGCACCGTAGCTCGCAAATACAATACTACCATAGAAGCTATTTTGGCACTTAATACAAATACATTAGACGAGAAAGCCTCGGTTTACGTGGGGCAAGAAATAAAAGTAAATGTAAAAATGATTTACACTCTCACCAAAGAGCAAACCTTGCAAGAACTCTATGAAGAACGTTTCAAGCGTTGGGAAAAAATGGGTATCACTCCCGAAAGTATCAAGAAAGCTAATCTCCCCAAAACACTCAACGGCAAACTACCCAAAGGCACAAAAATCATTATTCCTGCCCTGAAAGCAGATAAATACTGATGTACCAAATTTTTACCTTTAATCCTTGATTGGTTTCAAGAAATTTTGTCTCTTAAAAATTATTTTTTTTCAAAAATAGGCTAAAAAAATAGGCTATTTTTTTGAAAAAATTACTTTTTTTAATAAAATTGCCTCGAAATTAAACTTAAAAATCAAAAAAATATGTCTATTTTGAGATTTGAGGCTATAAAACAAGCTCAAGACCGCCCCTATGTAAAAGTTACTCCACCTTCCGAAAAAATTTCCGATTATTTTGCTTGTAACGTATTCAATGATGCGGCGATGCGTCAGCACCTCAACTCTGAAACTTACAAGAAGTTGAAGGCGGCTATCGCCAAAGGCGAGCCTATCAGCTTAGAACTTGCCGACAGCGTAGCGGCTGGAATGAAAACTTGGGCAATGAGCAAAGGTGTTACGCATTATACGCATTGGTTTCAGCCGCTTACAGGCTCTACTGCCGAAAAACACGATGCCTTTTTTGATTTGGAAAGTAATGGCACCGTCATCGAAAAATTCAAAGGCTCGGCTCTTGCCCAACAAGAACCCGATGCCTCCTCATTTCCAAGTGGTGGTATTCGTTCTACTTTCGAGGCTCGTGGCTATACAGCTTGGGACGCTACCTCGCCTGCGTTCATTATGGAAGATAACGGCACAAAAACCCTTTGCATACCCACGGTTTTTGTTTCTTATACAGGCGAAGCCTTAGATTACAAAATGCCTCTGCTCAAAGCCTTGCACGCAGTAGATAAAGCTGCCACAGCCGTCGCACAATATTTTGATAGTGATGTAACCAGTACGATTGCTACACTTGGTCCCGAGCAAGAATATTTTTTGATAGATAAGGCAATGTACTATGCTCGCCCCGATTTGGTTTCAACAGGTAGAACGCTTTTTGGACATATACCCCCGAAAGGACAACAACTTGAAGACCATTACTTTGGCTCTATTCCCTCACGCGTGAGAGCCTTTATGGTTGATTTTGAAATAGAATGTTTGAAGTTGGGTATTCCTATTCGCACTCGCCACAACGAAGTTGCCCCCGCCCAATTTGAGTGTGCCTCTACGTTTGAAGAAGCCAATTTAGCCATTGACCATAACCTGCTCCTAATGGACGTGATGGAAAAAGTAGCCGACCGCCACGACTTGAAAGTGCTTTTTCACGAAAAACCTTTTGCAAGAATCAATGGAAGTGGAAAGCACAGCAACTGGTCTTTGCAAACCAATACGGGCATCAATTTGCTTGCTCCAAGTACCAAAGCTAAGGATAATTTGCGTTTCCTGACGTTTTTTGTAAATGTAATCAAAGCTGTCCATACACACGCAGACCTTTTGCGTGCCAGTATTATGTCGGCAGGTAACGAACACCGCCTCGGTGCCAATGAAGCTCCGCCTGCTATCATTTCGGTTTTCATCGGCAAACAAATGCACGAAGTTTTAGATGAATTAGAAAAGAAAGCTACCGTAAAAGTTGCCAAAGGTGAAAATATCTATATGAAAACAGGTATCAATAAAATTCCCCCTGTTCTTTTGGACAACACCGACCGCAACCGAACCTCGCCTTTTGCTTTCACAGGAAACAAATTTGAGTTCAGAGCTGTGGGAGCTTCGGCAAATTGCTCCTCGAATATGATTGTTCTCAATACCATTGTGGCTCATCAGCTTACACTTTTCAAAGAAGAAGTGGATAAGCGAATCGCCAAAGGCGAAAAGAAAGAAGCCGCTATTATCAACGTGCTGAAAAATTACATCAAAGAAAGTAAAAAAGTGATTTTTGAGGGTGATGGTTATTCGGAAGAATGGAAAGAAGAAGCTAAAAAACGTGGTTTGACAAACATAACCAACTGCGTCGATGCTTTGGAGGCTTTTGTGAGCAAAGAAACCGTCACTGTTTTTGAAAAATACAATGTACTCACGCACAGAGAGTTGAATGCTCGTTATGAAATTTTGTTGGAGAATTATATCAAAAAAATCCAAATAGAATCACGAATGATGGGAGAACTTGTAATCAATCACGTTATCCCGACGGCTATTTCGTACCAAAACCGATTGGTAGAGTATGTTCGCAGTCTGAAAGCTATTGGTATTGAAGATGCTTTGGTAGAAAGCACACTCGTAACCATCAAAAAAATAGCCGAACACGTAAATAGTTTGCAAAAGAACGTAAAAGAAATGATTGATATGCGTAAAGTAGCCAACAACACCGAAGATGTGAAAAAAAGAGCTAAGATTTACAGCGAAAAAGTAAGAAGTTATTTTGAGCCTATTCGTTATGCTGTTGATAAATTAGAACTCACCATCAGCGACGAGGCTTGGCCGCTTGCCAAATACAGAGAAATTTTGTTGATTAGATAGGTAGGCGTTCCTTAAAAAGTACATAAAAATTTCATTATCAGTAATTTATGTTTTAAAAAATGCAAGAAATGGCATTTTAGTTTGCAAGAAATTTGCGAATATTTAGTTAAAACTTTGTAAAATGAAATAAATTTGATTTGTAAAAAAACAACTTTTTGAGTAAATTCTTCTCAATCCGTGTTTTATCTATTCAATCTGTATTATCTGTGTTCCAAAAATTAGAACACAGATAACACGGATTAAACAGGTTTGCCACAGATTTTTTGTATACTCAAAAGTAATTGGTTTTTTTTTCATATCCAAAAAAAAGTATCATTTTGCCTTATGAAACTCTCCGCTACTGACTATAGCTTGCTTAGAGAACTTCATCAAAACGAAAAACACAAACGTAATTACGTAAAAATAACCGTTTTACTGATGCTGCACTTGGGTAAAAGTGCAGAAGAGATAG
>Ga0308393_1000442_pt1 | contig 21950 bp, 15 predicted proteins | sample Hotspr2Sampleee2_FD_202364 | JGI IMG/M metagenome (GOLD analysis project Ga0308393, IMG submission 202364) | Hot spring phototrophic mat microbial communities from Mushroom Spring, Yellowstone National Park, Wyoming, United States - 20050630_ee2 ... | reverse complement strand
ATTTCGTTGCCTGTACGAGCCAAGAAAATGCTCATAATCGGGGCAACGCCATTGGCTCTGCGGTACAAAGCCGAACCCATATAGCTGGTAATGAAATAGTTACGAGCAAAAATATCTTTCAGTCCCACACGCACATCAGCAAAGTAAGCGTTGATATATTTTTCGTCTTTTTTGTGGAAATCTTTTTCCAAAGTACCGGGCAGTTCCAGACCGAACAGAATATAGTTGTCGGCATTGGGGAACAGCGTGTAAGCATTGAGAATATCGGGACCGCTAAAAGGATAAAATACGGTATTGCCTTCTTTATTCATATCGGCAAGTTCTTTATCACGCCAAGGGCGAAGTTTGCTGAGATATTTGCTCTCGAGGTTTTCCCAACCTTCGTTAAAGGCTTTTTGGTGCATTTTGAAGGCTTCGGAATTGATAATTCTGCCGTAGCCTGTGGTATCATTAGGAACGAGGGCGGCTAATATCATAGCACGATTGGTTGCCATTTTATCAATTTGAACGGGCTTTTCAATTTCGGTAGTTTTTTTAGTAGTGTCTTGATTTTCTTTCTGTTTTTCGGAGGAACTTCCACACGAAACCGATAAAGCCACCACAGTAGCTAAGTATGTTATTTTCAGAGTTGTTCTGATTGGCATAGTAAGGTTTGATTTTGAAGAAAAATGTTTAGCAAAAACTTTGCGAAAGTAATAGATTTTTAAAAATATTACTGCAATTTTAAAAGTTTTTTTTGAAGCCAGTTTTATGAAAATTATTTTGAGCATAGAAACGGCAACGCCTATTTGTTCGGTTGCCTTGCACTACGAACACAGACTTTTGAGTATTTACGAGTTACATTCCGAAAAGTCGCATTCCGAGCAACTTACAGTACTGATAGAGCAAATTTGCAAGCAAAATAATCTTTTACTCAAAGATATTTCGGCTGTAGCGGTTTCAAAAGGACCCGGCTCTTATACAGGCTTGCGTATCGGTACGGCAACTGCCAAAGGACTTTGTTTTGCTCTGCAAAAACCTCTTGTTGCTGTCAATACCTTAGAGGCGATGGTTTGGCAAATTTCTGCTTGGGTAGAACCCGAAACCTTACTTTGCCCGATGATTGATGCTCGCCGAATGGAAGTGTATTGTCTGCTTGCCAATACCAAAAAAGAAATTTTAGAACCAACGCAAGCCTTAATCGTAGAGCCACACTCTTTTGAAAAATATTTATCCGAACAAAAAATCATATTCTTTGGTAATGGTGCAAAGAAATGCAAAGATATTCTAAAACACCCAAACGCTATTTTTTGGGAAAATTTGTATCCTTCGGCTCGTAGCGTGGGGCAGATAGCTTGGCAAAAATACCAACAAGCTGAATTTGAAAATCTTATTTACTTTGAACCTTTTTATCTCAAAGATTTTGTAAGTGGGAAAAAATAAACAATTTGTACAACAAGTCATTTTGAAAAAATAGTTGTTTTTACGAAATTCATACGAGAAAGCATCATTCTTTAATGCTCCAAATACTATTTTCCTCTCCCATACTCCAAAATTTTATCTACAAACTCGTAGGGTTTGTAGCCATCAAGGGCGGCTTGGTGAAAAATGCAAGTGGCAGGTGTCATACCAGGCAAAGAATTGACCTCAATGATAATCGTTTCTACACGCCCATCGGCATAGACACGCACAAAAGCATCAATACGACAATAACCTTCTACATTCAGAATTTCGGCGGTTTTTTGAAGTGTTTTGCGTACTTCTGCCGAGATGCGTTGGTTCTCTTCGGGATTTTTAGAAAAACGAGCAGGTGTGATATTTTGCCCCTCGCCTGCCAAAAATTTTTCTTCAAGGCTCAACACTTCGCCTGTGGCAAGCGTTTCGGAAGGCTCAAAAACCTGATAATTTCTGCTACCATCGGTATTGCGAGTGGTAAGCATTCCGCCCGTAATTTCTAAAAAATGAACAGCGTCTTTCTTTTCAATCAACTCTTCTACCAAAAAATAATTTCGTTTCGGAAACTCCTCGCCCGCTTTGAGTTTGAGCGTTTGGCTGGCTTGTGGTAACAACTCTTCGGCTTCTCTGAAAGTCATTTCGGCATAAGCCAATAACTCCTCTCTTGATTTGATTTTCTTTACTGCCGAACTGCAACCATCATCGGCAGGTTTGGCAATGAACGGATAACTAAATTCACGTTCTAAAATTTCAATTTCTTTATTTTTATTTTCAAACCAATTTTGTTTAAAAACCAAATAATGTTTGGCAACCGCAATGCCGTGTTTAGCGAGCAGTTCGTTGGTTTCGTATTTGTTGATAGTGATTTGCGAACTTTCTGCCCCTGAGCCATTGAAAGGCAAACCTACTTTGAGCAATTCTTTTTGCAGTGAGCCGTCCTCGCCCGGTCTGCCGTGCAAGGCAATAAAAACTTCATCTACAAGGTTTTTGAGGTCTTGATAGGTAATTTTTTTGACTTCAAAAATTGGATTTGGGGCGTATTTCTGGGTAATGGCTTTTGCTTCTGTTCTGATTTTCTCTAAAATTTCATACTTTTTGTCTTGTATCTTGTGTCTTGTATCTTGTATCTTGTGTCTTGTGTCTTGTATCTTGTGTCTTGTGTCTTGTGCCTGCACTTTTATATCGTCGGCATTGTCTTTGAGCATTATGTTGATAGGAATAAGATAAAGTTCGTGAGCTTCATCGTTTCCTGTCAGAAACACAGGTATGGGTTCGTATTTGCCCGAAGAGGCAAGTTTTTCGTAGATATTTCTGCCACTTTCTACCGAAATATGCCTTTCTGATGAATAACCGCCCATAATGACAGCTACTCTGATTTTTGGCGTAGGATTGTTTTGGGTGTTTGCGATAGCTTGGTCTAATTTTTCTAATTGTTTGGCAATGAAATAATTGTTTTTGGGGGTTCGCAGGCGTGCCGCCAACGAAGTTCTGATGATGTAAGTCAGAAATTGCGAAGGGTTCAGCCCGATTTCAGCCGCCTGATGAAAAAAGAAAGAAGAAGGCAACATTCCCGAAGTAGTGTTGGGGTCGTTGAGGTAAATTTCACCTAAGGCATTGATAAAGCCATCGATACGAGCATATACATCGGCTTTTATTGCCTTAAATAGCCTGCAACATTCTTGCCTGATAGTCTCGATTTGTTCTTGGGGTAAATCTATGGGCGTAATTTTTCGGCTAATACCGGGCAAATACTTGGCTCGGTAGTCAAACAAATCGGATTTTTTGATAATTTCGGTAGGTGGCAGGGCAATTGGTTCGCCGTTTTCGTCTTCAATCACAATGCACGAAAACTCTTTTCCGATAATAAAACGCTCAATCAAAACGCTTTCTTCGTGGCTTAGGGCAGTCAGAACGGCTTTGTATTGGTTTTCGGTGAGTAGTTCATCTAATTTTTTCCAAAGTTCTTCGGGGTGATAAACGATACCGACATCTTTGAGATGTTGGCGTGAGCCATCAAGATTTTGGGCTATCAGATGCAATTCCAAAGGAAAACCAATGCCCTCGCGAATATCGGTAATGTGTGTGATGAAAGCCCAACGCTCTTGCTCGGAATAATTTTTCCATTTTCTACCTGAAATTTCCTCAATGAAAAAGGCTTTGCAGATAAGTTGGTGGAAGGCGTGATTATCTTTTTCGTTCAAAATAGAAATCCCGATAGATGAACCTTGATTAGGGGCTTTGATGACCATCGGTAAGCCAATTTTGGCAACAAGCCATTCCAAAATATCGCCTTTGTAAAAGTTTTTGAGATAATCTTTTTTCTTGATAATCAGATGCTTAGGGCGTTTGAAGCCATATTGAGCAAGCAAATCGACTTGCAGGGCTTTATTTGTACCGATAGCCGAAGGTAATACGCCACAGCCCGAATAAGGCAAGCCATACCATTCCAAAAGTCCTTGAATAGCACCATCTTCGCCTTGCAAGCCGTGTAAAGCCAAAAAAGCAAAATCAAAAAGGTTTTTAAATTCGTGAGGTTCTACTTTTCTGCCTACTTCAGAAATTATGTTTTGTAGCTTGGTTTCATCAAGCCCCTGAACAGACTCTAAATAAATTTGGAAGTTTTTTGGCTGGTAAGCGGCAGGCGGATAAAAATCGCGAATAGTGCCTTTGTAAAGATATTGCCAGTCTAAAAGGATAAAATTTCCTAAGCTATCTACAAAAATAGGTACAGGCTCGAAAAGTTCTTTGTTGAGATTATCATAGACGGTTCTGCCACCTGCAAAGGAAATTTCACGCTCACGCGATTGCCCCCCGAAAAAAATACCAATTCGCATCATAAAGAAAAGATGAGTTATGAATGTTGAATGAATGTGAATGTAAGTAAGACTTGTATGAATTTGTTTTTAGTGGGCAATTTAGCAGATTTTTGCAAAATATTAGTTAGCTGTGAATGCTTTTTGAGTAAAAAATACTCGCATAAATTTTGTAAGGCTATGCTTTTCCGAGTTTTTTCTTAATAGCCAAAATTTCATCGCGTAGGCGGGCGGCTTCGATAAAATCTAACTCTTTGGCGGCTTTTTCCATGGCTTTTTGTGTTTCTTTGAGCAATTTTTCTAAATCTTGCTCCTTCATACCACTCACAACGGGGTCGGCGAAGGGATTGATTTCTTCGGGCTCTACGTAGTAGTTTTTGGCGTTTCGTTTGGCATTAGCTACTTTGGTTTGTTCTAAAATTGCCTCTTTTGATTTCAAAATAGTTTTGGGCGTAATACCATTGGCTTGGTTGTAGAGCATTTGCAGTTTTCGGCGGCGTTGCGTTTCGTTGATAGCTCTTTCCATGGATTGCGTGATTTTGTCGGCATACATAATGACACGCCCTTCGGCATTACGAGCGGCACGCCCAATGGTTTGTATCAAAGAACGTTCATCTCTTAGGAAACCTTCTTTATCGGCGTCCATAATGGCAACTAATGCTACTTCGGGCAGGTCTAAGCCCTCGCGAAGCAAATTTACGCCTACAAGCACATCAAACACGCCTAAGCGTAATTCTCTCAAAATCTCAACTCTATCAAGTGCCTTCACTTCCGAATGAATGTAACGCCCCTTGATGCCAACTTTGTCCAAATATTTGGAAAGTTCCTCTGCCATACGTTTGGTGAGCGTTGTAACAAGCACTCTTCCACCTTTTTGAGTAGTTTGATGAATTTCATCAAGCAAATCATCAATCTGATGCAGGCTGGGGCGTACAATAATTTCGGGGTCTAAAAGCCCTGTTGGGCGAATAACCTGCTCTACTACCACGCCATCGGAATTTTGCAGTTCGTATTTTTGAGGTGTAGCACTCACATAAATAATCTGATTGATAAGACTTTCAAACTCTTCAAACTTGAGCGGACGATTGTCCAAAGCCGAAGGCAAACGGAAACCATACTCAACCAAAGTTGTTTTGCGAGAGCGGTCGCCTGCATACATAGCTCGTATTTGTGGAATAGTAACGTGGCTTTCATCAATTATCATCAGATAATCCTTTGGAAAATAATCCAACAGACAGAAAGGGCGTTCGCCGGGTTTGCGTCCATCAAAATAACGCGAATAGTTTTCAATTCCCGAACAATAGCCCAGCTCTCGCATCATTTCCAAATCAAATTCGGTACGTTCTTTGAGTCTCATCGCTTCTGTTATTTTGCCCTCACGTTCAAAAAGTTTGATTTGAGCAACCAAATCGTCTTGAATTTCGCAAATAGCTCGGTGTAAGGCTTCTTGTCCTGTTACGAAAAGGTTGGCGGGATAAATGGCGATTTGCTTTTCATCGGATATTTTTTTGCCTGTGGGTGGGTCAATGATTTGGATTTTTTCGATTTCGTCTTCAAAAAAATAAATTCGGTAGGCAAAATCAGCGTAAGCAACGAATACATCTACCGTATCGCCCTTTACTCTGAAATTACCTCTTTGGAACTCGGCTTCGGTACGGCTGTACAAAATATTATTGAGTGCATAAAGAAATTGATTTCTCGTAATGCGTTGTCCTGTTTTAAGATGAATGACATTTTTGCCAAATTCTTGTGGATTAGCAATACCATAGATGCACGAAACCGAAGCCACTACAATCACATCACGCCTGCCCGAAAGTAGTGCCGAAGTAGCTCTAAGACGCAACTTTTCAATTTCATCGTTTATGGAAAGGTCTTTTTCAATGTAAGTATCAGTAGCGGGAATGTAGGATTCGGGCTGGTAGTAGTCGTAATACGAAATAAAATATTCTACGGCATTATTGGGGAAGAATTGTTGCAATTCGCCGTAAAGTTGTGCGGCAAGGGTTTTGTTATGGCTTAACACCAACGTAGGCTTCTGGATTTCTTGGATAACGTTAGCCATTGTAAAAGTTTTTCCCGAACCCGTAACGCCGAGCAAGGTTTGGTGTTGTTCGCCGTTTCGCAGTCCTTCTACAAGTTTTCTGATAGCTTGGGGCTGGTCGCCTGTGGGCTGAAAATCACTGACAAGTTGGAACATAAGAAAACAAGGAGTAAGGAGTAAAGCATAGTTTAAGTAAGTGATTAGACACAAGAGACAAGAGGCAAGAGACAAGACAAAAAATTGTCTATCAGTATTTTGCCTCAGTAAAAGTGTCCTTTTAATTTTGTGGAACTACTTAGTAGCATTACGTCTTTACAACTTCCAAAAGTGCCTTTATGTTTTGCAATAACTCTTACAGCATTTAGAACATTCTAAACGCTTGTAAGAGCTAAGCCATTTTCTCCCAAATACGCTTCAATGAAATTTCATAAGAAATTTTAGCATTTAGTTCGGTTATGGGGATACGAATTTGCTCGGCGGTATCTCTGAAACGCAGGGTTACGGTGTTATCTTCAAGGGTTTGGTGGTCGATAGTTACGCAGAAAGGCGTGCCAATCAAGTCCATTCGGGTATAATTTTTGCCGATGGCTCCTTTTTCTTCATAAACGGCTTTCATATCATAACGAAGTAACTCAAAAACTTCGCGAGCCTTTTCAGGTAAGCCATCTTTGCGTAGCAAAGGGAACACTGCTACCTTCACAGGGGCAACAGCAGGGTGAAATTTCAAGAAAATCCGTTTTGCTTCTTCCCCTTTTGCATTGATTTTGATTTCTTCGGTGTAAGCATTGCAAAGCATTGCCAAAAATAGCCTATCAGCCCCGATAGAAGTTTCTACCACATACGGAATGTAACGTTGTTTGTCTTTCTCTTGGATTTCGTCGTCGAAGTATTGCATTTTCTTTTTAGAATACTCTTGGTGGCGGCTCAGGTCGTAGTCAGTGCGGGAATGGATACCTTCTAATTCTTTGAAACCAAAAGGAAATTCGTATTCAATATCTAAGGCGGCGTTGGCGTAATGGGCTAATTTTTCGTGTTGGTGGAAACGGAGTTTTTCGGCAGGCAAGCCCAATGCAAGCAAAAATTTGTAACGTTTTTCTTTCCAATAGTTGTACCATTCCAACTCAGTACCCGGACGGCAAAAGAATTGCATTTCCATTTGCTCAAACTCACGCATACGGAAAATAAACTGCCTTGCTACGATTTCGTTTCGGAAGGCTTTACCGATTTGGGCAATGCCGAAAGGGATTTTCATACGTCCTGTTTGCTGTACATTCAGGAAATTGACGAAAATACCTTGTGCTGTTTCGGGGCGTAGATAAATAGCAGAGGCTTCTTCGGCTACCGAACCCACTAAGGTAGCAAACATCAGGTTGAACTGCCGTACTTCTGTCCAATTTGATGTACCAGACACGGGACAAACGATTTTTTCTTCTACAAGCAAACGTCCCAGCCCATCGAAATCTTCTTTTTCGAGCATTTGGTTCATTTGGCTCATCAGGTTGGCGGCTTTATCGGGATAGCCCTTCTCTTCGTAGGTGTAGGCTTTTGCCTCGATGAGGTGGTCGACGCGATAGCGTTTTTTGGAGTCTTTGTTATCAACCATCGGGTCATTGAAGCTATCGACGTGTCCTGAGGCTTTCCAAGTGGTGGGGTGCATAAAAATAGCCGCATCAATGCCTACGATATTTTCTTCGAGCATTGTCATTGCCTTCCACCAAATTTGTTTGAGGTTATTTTTGAGTTCTACGCCATTTTGCCCATAATCATAAACAGCTTGCAAGCCATCGTAAATTTCGGAACTGGGAAACACAAAGCCGTATTCTTTGGCGTGAGAGATGATTTTTTGTAAATTAGCTTCTTCGGGAGTGATTTTTTTGCTTTTATCCGACATAAAATTGTGCGATTATGAAAATCACGCAAACCTAATAGATTTTGAGCATTAAAACAAAATTGCTTTGACCTTTTAGACTACCAAGTAACGCGAATAACCTCTAAATGTAGGCGTTCGTTTTCAAGTATTTCAAATTTGCTTTTAGTGCTTTCGGCTTCATCTAAGGCTGATTGCAAGATTTCTTTTATCAATTCTTTGTTTTCAAAATAATAACTCAGTGTAGGGATTACTTGATGGTTGAGAATGCGAATAAAATCCAAACTTTTGGCAGATTGCAGGAAATAGCCGTGTCCGAACATAAAGTCACTACCTTTGTAATAAGAAATTTTTTTGTTAAGGGCTTTGAGAAAATCGCCATAAGCCAAATTGAGCAAATCGTAACGCGGATACACGGGAATCATCTCGAAATGTTGCAAGAAACTGCTATCGGTGTTGTATTCGATTTCGGCAATGTTGATAGTACCGATAATGTACAAGTTAGAGGGCAGAGCAAACAATTCACCTGAATTAGCCAAACTGATTGATAGTTCGTTTTCCTCGCCTACCCTTTTATCAACCCCCAGCAAACTAATAGTCTCGCCAAAAATTTCGGCAGGTTCGCTGCGGTGCATTTCATCAATAATCAACACAAAATTTTTAGGGTTTTCGGGATTTTCCCAATAGGCATTTAGGGCGTTTTTAGCAATTTTTTTCAAAATGCCGTCTTTGATATTTCCGTTTGCATCGATGCTTTCTATGAAATGTTCGTAGTGATAGTTGGGGTGCAAAGAAACCATCTCGAAGCGATAGCCTTGTTCTCGACGTAGCAGTTTTTTACTTTCGGGGAGTTTTTGTTTGTCTAAGCCTAAAATTCTGATAGCCATCTCAATAGCCTGTGAGGTTTTGCCTGTGGCGGGCGGTCCGTAGAGGAGGATATTTTTGCTAAAATTTTCGGTTTGCTCGCGTTTTTTACGGGCAATTACCTTCGGAACAAAAGTTTGCTTGCTTAATTCTTCCTCTTTTTTGGCTCTTTTTTTACGCAAAACACGGCTTACTTCTCTTATGAGTTCTTCTTCATTCACCTGCAAAGACTTGCCTTTTTCTGTCAAGAACCAACCTTTTTTGTTGTATGGATTGCTTTTGGAAGTGTAGATAATACCTGCCTCTACCAAATGCACCGAAGACTGCCTGATGCGGTTTTTGAGTTTGAGCCTTACCATAGGCCAAAATTCCGATTCTCTATCCAAAGGCAAATCGCTGATGATTTTTTGAGCGACTTCGGAGGCTTTCAGAGGTTTTTTGTGGGCTTTGAGTACGCTGAAAATTGGATAGAAAAAGTCTTTGGCTTTGTAGGATATGTTCATTATACTCTCGATTTTTGGGTATGTGCTTCAAAAATAAGAAAAAACTCTAATTGAACCTATATTTTTTAAAATCTTATCTGCATTTGAGTTTTTTTGTACCAAAAACTTAAAACTTTCGGAAATTTGATAAAGGCTATAAATATTTTGGTAGTGTTAAAGATGTAATACTGTGGTTTTCGTCACCAACGAGCCGTAGGTGAAGCAATCCTTTTACTCACTAACCAACAGATTCCTTCGGCTTGCCAAAGCAAGCCTCGTAATAACGTACAATTTTTACTTAGCATTACTTGTTGTACATTGCCAATATTTTTTCAATACCGCTTTTTTTTGACTTGCAGAATTTTTGATAATCTCCTTATTTTTTTCAGCAATTTTTTACTTTAAAATTTCTATTTCTACCGCTAATTTTTCGTTAAATACTGCTTTGTATGTATTTTTTATGGTGCTTCACGATGCTTGCTTTGATATACTCCCAACTTTCCTTTTTGAAACTTTTGAGTTCAGGTTCTTGGTCGGCATCAGCAAAATAAACAATCGATTTTATCAGGTGAAAAGTATTATGGGTAGCAAACTTCCGACAATAAAAACCGATTAACTCCTCTAAACTATGGTAATGTAAAGCCTCGTATAAATCATAAAAATCTTTGCGTGAGCCTCGTCTTTCTATGGCATTCATTTTAAACGCCATAGCATCAGCAACACTAAAAAAACGTATTTTTTCAATAATTTCTATTGGATAGAGATACGGTCTTTTTGGGGCAATTAATTCAACTTTTACATCTTCAACAAATAAGCGTACCGCTTGCTTTTCTTGTACCAAGACAATAGTATCTGGAAAGTGAGTTGTAATAGCCTCTGTTACTGCCAGTTCATCGAAACTTTGATTACTAAACAAATCAATATCTTCCGAGATACGATGCCCCCAACGCAAAGCCAAAGAAGTTCCTCCCAAAAGAGCAAAATTACCGAGTTCTTCAATTTGCATGAGTTTTTTTAATAATTCCAATGTGCTTGGTTGTATTGTTTCTTCGTGTAACATTTGCAATCTTCGGGCTTGATGTCTAACCAAACACAACAAAAGTTCAAAGTTTTATTACTCAGATATGGGGCTTGTTTAACTGCCTCGATAACTTTTTCTTGCCCATAAAAACGAACCGTAAGAAGCAATTCCTCCCACAAACCATATTCTAACACTCTTTGAATGATAAAAAGAGCATCTTTTTGTTCGTCTAAAAGATTTAGGTCAATATCCCAAAAAGGACGCTCCGAGATACGTAAAACGTTGAGCATATGTTTTCTTCTTACAATAGCGGTAAATATATCTTGCGTTGTTGCTTAGCTTACAACTCGCCACGTGAGGACTTCAATAAGTTAAAGCATTACCTAAATACTTACCAAAAGTTAAGGTTAATATGCCTCCACGGCACTTGCGATAATATCGCAGGCTTCTTGCATTTGGTCTTCGGTGATAATGAGCGGTGGAGCAAAACGAATTTTATCGCCGTGAGTAGGTTTGGCAAGCAAACCCTTTTCCTTGAAACTGATGCACAAATCCCAAGCAGTTTTTCCGTCTTTTTCGGCAATATCTACTGCATTCAGCAAACCTTTACCACGTACGGCTTTTATTTTTTGGGGATATTTTTGCATCAAGTTGTTCATTCTTTCTCTAAAAATTTTCCCCATTTTATCGGCATTTTCGGCAAGATTTTCATCTTTTATCACTTCCAAAGCCGCCATAGCGATAGCACAAGCCAGCGGATTGCCACCAAAGGTAGAGCCGTGTTCGCCGGGTTTGAGGCAAAGCATTACGTCGTCGTTTGCCAAAACAGCCGAAACAGGATAACACCCCCCTGAAAGGGCTTTTCCGAGAATAAGCATATCGGGTTGTACATTTTCGTGATGCGAAGCGAGCAATTTACCTGTTCTGCCGATACCTGTTTGTACCTCATCCATCATCAATAGTACATTATATTTTTTGCAAAGTTCAGCTGATTTTGCCAAGTAGCCTTCATCAGGTACAAATACGCCCGCCTCGCCTTGTATAGGCTCAACCCAAAAGCCACAAACATTAGGATTTTGCAAGGCTTTTTCTAAGGCAGGAATATCGTTATACTCAATAATTTCATAACCAGGCATAAAAGGTCCGAAATCTTTGGTAGCGGTTTTATTGGTAGAGGCAGATACAATACCTAATGTACGTCCGTGAAAGTTTCTTTTTACGGCTACAATGATGGCTTCATTATTTGGAATACCTTTTTTCTGATACCCCCATTTACGAGCTAATTTGATGGCTGTTTCGTTTGCCTCGGCTCCTGAGTTCATCATCAAAACCTTGTCGTAACCGAAATACTCGGCAATATATTTCTCGCAAATGCCTAATTTGTCGTTGTAAAAAGCCCTTGACGTAAGTGTAAGTGTTTGAGCCTGCTCTATGAGAGCCGAAACGATACGTGGGTGGCAATGCCCTTGATTGACAGCACTATAAGCCGAAAGGAAGTCAAAATATTTTTTGCCTTCTACGTCCCAAAGAAAAATCCCCTCGCCCCTTGCAAGCACCACAGGAATTGGGTGATAGTTGTGAGCACCATAACGTTCTTCTAATGCAATAGCCTCTTGTGTCGAGATGTGCGTGGTAGTAAGCATAAATTTAAACTTTTTTAAACTTTAAAGATGTACGTTGTGTTCTTTCTCAGAAAAAAAGAAATTTTCACAAAGATAACTAAATTTATGGACTTTTCGTATAAAGGAAAGAAAAAAAGCAATCCTCTGCCTACCATAGAAGAAGGCGATTATTATTTGAACGAGCAAGGGCTGATGGTTTTTACAGAAAAATATCATCTCAAACGAGGTTACTGTTGTCAAAATGGGTGCAAGCACTGCCCTTATGGTTTCTTAAAAAAGTAACTATTTACCTAAGTATAACTGCACAAATATTTTGTTTTTTCTGTTTTTCAAAATAAAATGTTTAAAAATAAGAATTTTTTAGAATTTTATTTTTATTAAGTTTTTGATGATGCAAGTATTAAAAAAATCAAGTTTTTTATTTTGAATATTTTACTTATTTCAAAATATTATTTTGATAAAACAGAAAAAAATTATTTTATTCTGAATTAACTACGTAAATAGTTACTAAAAATCTTAATAATTTCTTGGAAAAAATTTGAAATTTAACAGTCTAACAGCTTAACAAGGTAGCCTCATCAAAAAAATAAATACTTCAATGTTTTTGTAAGAACAATTCTATTCAAGTAATTTGCAGAATGAATTTTTTATATTTAAGCCAAATAAAATAAACAATGCTTGCAAGCAGCCAAATCAGCAAAGTACCAAATACCAAAGGTTATTATGGGAGTTTCGGAGGGGCTTACATTCCTGAAATGCTCTATCCTAATGTAGAGGAATTAGAAAAATCGTACCTTTCCATTATTCAATCTTCAAGTTTTCAGGAGGAGTTTTGGCAATTGTTGCGTGATTACGTTGGCAGACCTTCACCACTTTATTTCGCAAAAAGGCTTTCGGAAAAGTACCAAACTCAAATTTACCTCAAACGCGAAGACCTTAATCACACTGGTTCGCATAAAATCAATAATACGATTGGGCAAATTTTACTTGCCAAACATTTAGGTAAAACCCGCATCATAGCTGAAACAGGAGCAGGACAGCACGGCGTAGCTACCGCAACGGTTTGTGCTTTGATGGGGTTAGAATGTATTGTGTATATGGGCGAAGTAGATATAGAACGCCAAAAGCCCAACGTAGAACGAATGAAACTGCTCGGAGCGACCGTCAGACCTGCTACCAGTGGCAGTAAAACACTCAAAGATGCAACCAATGAAGCTATCAGAGATTGGATTAACAATCCTCTTGATACCCATTACATTATTGGCTCGGTGGTAGGTCCTCACCCGTACCCTGATATGGTGGCTCGATTTCAGTCTGTTATTTCTGAGGAAATTCAAAAACAATTGCAAGAAAAAATAGGCAGAAACTACCCTGACTACGTCTTGGCTTGTGTAGGTGGTGGCAGCAATGCAGCGGGGGCTTTCTATCATTTTATTGAAAACCCCAAAGTTCGTTTGATTGCTCTTGAAGCGGCAGGAAAAGGCGTGCATACGGGTAAATCGGCGGCTACCACCGTTCTGGGCAAAGAAGGTATCATTCACGGAAGCAAAACCCTATTGATGCAAACTACTGACGGACAAATTATTGAGCCTTATTCTGTTTCGGCTGGTTTAGATTATCCTGGAATAGGTCCTTTACACGCCTATCTACATAAAAGTGTTCGCGGCGAATACTACCCTATTACAGATGAAGAGGCTATGCAAGCGGGCTTTATGTTAAGCAAAATAGAAGGTATCATTCCTGCCATAGAAACTGCTCATGCTCTTGCTTATTTAGAAAAACTGAAAGCAAAACCTGATGAAGTAGTCGTAATTTGTCTTTCGGGGCGTGGAGATAAAGATTTGGCAACGTATATCAATTGGCAAGGCAAATACGCATAACAAGATGATTATTTGATTTGTTGTACAAAGTATGGGTAATGTTGTAAAATGTATGATGGCATAATTGTTTGATAAGCAGAATATTATTACTTAGTCGTCCCTTAAAAATTAGTTTTTTATCTCAAATTTTGGTATCATTTACAAAAAATCTGTGGCAAACCTGTTTAATCCGTGTTATCTGTGTTCTAATTTTTGGAACACAGATAAGTGCCTCAACAAAATTAAACGGACATTCATGTTTCTGTAAAAATTGGTTTTCTCGTCACCAGCGAGCCGCAGGCGAAGCAATCTTTCAAACAGACAGATTACTTCGGTTTGCTATCGCAAACCTCGTAATGACGTTGTTTTTTTGCCTTAGCATTACTTGTTATACACTACCAAAATGTAAATATACGTTTAATTTTGTGGAACTACTTGATTACGTTTGTGTTTTTCGTTTTGCTGAAGTTCTCTAAGCAAGCTATAGTGAGTATCGGAGAGTTTCATAAGGCAAAATTATACTTTTTTTTGGATATGAAAAAAAACCAATTACTTTTGAGTATAATAGGAATTAATTTTGCTATATGCAAGGAAGTAAAGAAATCATTCCCAAAATCAAAAAATCTTAGATAAATTTATTTTTGGCTTATTAGAATGGCAAATAAGCCATCGAAAATTTACAGAGGCAATTTTTCAGTAAAAACATCTACTTCTTTAAATTTGGAGTTATGTAATTGGCTTTTTTAGAGTTTAAAGGTAGTTGTGCAATGGTTACGGGTGTTTGCGGTATGTGATTTTATTCTGTCGTATTGTTGTCTGTTCATTTTGCAGTTTCTTGGTGCGTTGGCTGGTGGCTCTTTTGCAAAACTTGGCTCTAACGTGGGCTTGTGCGGTTTTGCAAATGTGCCACCAATGCGTTGGCTATTGTCCGTTAAATAATGTTCCTGTTGTTCGCTTAACTCCTTTAGCTTTTCCAATTTTAATTATTTCAATGCCGTTCATTTGTTTGGCAACTTTTTCAATAGATCTAATCTGAACTGTTTTTCCTGTCTCTGTTTTAATCATTGCAGCAATATCAGCTAATTTAATTTCTGTTTTCTTTTCAAGTGCTTGTTCAATCATTTTTTTGATAATGGATTGTACCTTTGCATCATCTTTAATTTTGTCGTTTTTTTTGGTTGTTTTTCTTTTAGTTGTTTTTCTTTTAGTTAGTTGTTCTTCTTTTGGTTGTTCTTCTTTTAGTTGTTTTTCTTTTGGTTGTTCTTCTTTTGGTTGTTCTTCTTCGGTAACTGTTTTAACTGAATTATCAGTTTCCAAAATGGTATCAACCTTTTCCTGTTGTTCTTCTTTTGGTTGTTCTGCTTTTGGTTGTTCTTCTTCGGTAACTGTTTTAACTGAATTATCAGTTTCCAAAATAGTATCAACCTTTTCCTGTTGTTCTGCTTTTGGTTGTTCTGCTTTTGGTTGTTCTGCTTTTGGTTGTTCTTCTTCGGTAACTGTTTTAACTGAATTGTCAGTTTCCAAAACGGTATCAACCTTTTCCTGTTGTTCTTCTTTTATGGGTTGCATTTGGGTTGTTTTAAAGTCTTTATAAAAACGTAAATTCAATTCTTTATAGTAAATGTCATAGAATTTACGGAAACCGAAAAATGCACCTAAAAGAATAACAGCATAATTGAAACTATCATTAAATGTTTTTAGATAGTCTAAGTTCATAAATAGTTTCGTTTGAGCAATATCGTCCGATTTTCGGATTTCGTCACGAAGCATTAAATAAATTGGCGAAACGATATATTTTTTTATGTCGCTAGTTGTAGTTTGAGTAACATATCCTTTTAGTTGTTCTTCTGTTTCTAAAAACTCGATAATTTTGGGTAATTTGGCTTCTGGCTTTTCTGAATTGAGTTTCTGTAAAAAGGCATGTAATTGGCTGCCTTCAAATGTTGTATGGCCTTTGCTGTATGCAAAAACTTGTCCTGCATCATAGAAATATCCAAGGATAGAATTTGGGAAATAATCGTATCGTTCATAAGCAATTAGGTATTCCCAATAATTCCCGTTTTGAATGGAGTTTGCTTTTGTTGCGTGTTTTCTATGTTCTAAGCCTTTAAATATATTTTCAAGTCCGATGTTAGCAATATATTTTTCTAACGGACTTTCTATTTTGCAGATTTCCCAAAGTGCTGAAATTCCCTTTTCAATTTCTTTCTTTTCAATTTCTGTTTCTATTGCAGGTAATATCGTTTCAAAAATTGGATTTTCAAGTCGTATTCTTTGATCGATTTTTGCTTCAATAGATGTTTTTGCTTGTTGAGAAAGCGGATAGACCGAAACAATATCCTGAATTTCAAATTGAATAAAATCACTTTCGTTGGTAGTTTCCTTTTCCAAATGAAGAATTAAATATTCTTCGTCATATTCAAACGGTGTAACCTTTTTGAATAGTTCAATTATATTTTGTTGGGTTTCATTATTGATATTTCCGTCAAATTCTACAAGTTGGGATTTAGGTATAAAGGTATATCCAAACCTGTAAAACAAATTAAACTGATTTCGTAACACTATGCTTAAAAATTGTTTCATATTTAGAAGTCAAAATTATTTGTTGAACGATCTGTTGTCCTTTGATTCAGAATGTCTGAAATAGAAATTTGCGTGCATTCGCTTTTGAATTTATCGATTAAATCGTGAGTGTAACCAAAATAAGTGAGATACAAATTTTTTCTACTTCTTGTCATTGCCACCATAAACAATGTTTCCGCTTTACTTGGGGGCAAATAAAATTGTGCATTCTGAAATGGTAAAAACACATTGTCAAAGTCAAGTCCTTTGGAACTGTGGTAAGTCATTAAAATAGCTTCCTTGTTACGTTCTGCGTCCTTCAATGCACCGTAACCGCTACCAATAAACTGCAATTTTATACCATTACTTCTAAAATGTCTATTCAAATCTACATAATCAGGCTTATTCCAATTGTTTTTTTTCTCGGTCCATTGTGGTTTTCCGTTTACAGACAAGACAAGATTAGCAAACTTAATTATCAAGTCGTTCCTAGGGAATAGAATTGCAGAAGTATCACCCACACTTGTACCTTTCAAGGCTTCTTGATAAATGTATTTGACTTCTTCTTCTTCGTTTGATGCTTCGCATAGGCGAATATTTACATCTTGTTTTGTCAAGTCTCTTTTTGCTCCCCAAATATTCATTGATGGCAAAATCCTTTGAACAGCATTGATGATGCTTCGTGTTAAACGATGTATTATATTCAAAGAAAATGCTCTCGCATTGATAATGTCGCCAATCTGGTTAGGATTAACAACAGGTTCGCTCCATCGTGGGTCTTTGTCGTAGATAGATTGGTTGGAATCTCCTGCAACAATTATTTTGTTTGCTCGGTTATTCATTGCATATAAGACACGACTTGGCAAGTCTTGAACTTCATCGCAAAAAATGTAATCAAAATTCTGATTGTTTTTGTCGCAAAATTCTATGTAAGTCATTATAGGAATAGAGCTTGGCAAGCCTAATTCCTGTATTCCTGTCTTAAACATATCAATCAATGAATGAGTATAAACCACAACAGCTACTTTGGCGTTAGGTTCTTTCTGAATTACATTTTTCAGCGAATGAATAAGTAAAACTGATTTGCCACTTCCTGCAAATCCTTTTACCCAAATATTTCCTGTTTTCTTTAACTCAGCATTGATAAATTCCTTTTGGTCGGGGTCAAGCTGGTCTTCTCTAATCATCCAAGCCATAGTTCAATTTATTATCGTTTAATTAAACCTTCTTCTCTGTAAGTAACGGTTAGGTTTTCTGAATTATAAAATTTTTCTCCACTGAATTGAGGTTCTGAATCTCTTACTTGCTGTGCAAATTCTTTCATCCCCATTTCTTCTGCTGCTGACGACAGCCAGCTATAATCACTTTCGCTCATTTGGTTGGTTTCAAATTTTCGTTTCCAAATTTCAAATGCCTTTTCAATCATCTTCTTGCCTTCAAGATTATTTTCTCTTTTGAGCAATCTTCCTAATTCATACAAACTATGCGGTTTGTCTGGGTCAAGGCGTAATGATTCTTCTAATATCTCTTTAAATTTTGATTTATCTTTATATTTTAATGCGAGTGCATAATTAAAAGCAGTGGTTGCGTTTTTGTTTTCAGTGTATGCCTTTTCAAAATACTCAAATGCTTTGTCGTCATATCCTGCATTGGAATATAATACTCCAATTTCATTGAAATTGTAAATACTCGGATATAATTCATTCAGGAGTTCCAATGTTTCTGCCGCTCTCAAATGGTTTCCAACTTTTTTGTAAGCCTTGTAAAGTGTTTCTAATCCTTGTTTTGTAGGTATTCCGCCATTTTGTTCTGCTTCAAGGTTTGCTTGTCGCTCTGCTTTCAAAACGATTCTTTGTTCAGTGGTCAATTCTTTATTTGCAAAAGGGTTTATCGGCTCAACCATTACTTGCTTTCCTTCAACTGTTGCTCGTGCAAGCAACAGTTTGTCGGTAGTAATTTCTAATTCTAACTTTACAGGTGTATTTTTCTTGAAACCATGCGGATCGCTACTTACGATTTTTATATTATAAAGAATTTTATTTACATTTCCCAAACAGATAGGTAATTCAATAGCCTGTTGTCCATCTTGACTTGTAACTAAATCATCAATTACAATTAAATCACAAGGAATAGGGGTTCCTGCTTTCAGAATTACTCTTGGCGTTTCATCTTTTGTAATTACAAGAAACGGCTCGCTTGTAATCGGTTGAATAATATTTTTGCCAAACCCGTTGTAAACAAGTGAATGGATTGCTGCACCTGCCGATACGTGTGTTTGTAAATCTCTTGGAACTAACAGTTCTGACTCCTGGAAATATTCTTTTAAAGCAGCTTGAATATAAGGATTTTTTGAACTACCGCCAATCAATAAAACATAATCAATTTCGTTTTTGGAAAGTGAAGCCTTTTTTAAAGCGGTTTGAATAGGGTTGAAAATAGACACAAATTCATCTTGAACAATTTTAGTCTTATATGGAACAATGGTAGTAGATTTCAAAAATGCTTTCATCACTTCGTTAAACTCTGCATACGAAAGTTTAGGTTCTGTCAATGTCAAAAGCCCTTTCCTTGAATCAATCTCAATGCGATAACCAACTGAAACATAGTCTTTGCTGATTGCAGTTGTTGGTAATATGCGATTGTTTGTTTGCAATGCGATGTTTTCGCATATCATTATTTTTAATTGCTCTGCGGCTTTGAGCAACTGACTAATAATTCTTTGTTTTTCGGGTGTTCTAAAATCTTTTTCTTTTCTTCCGCTTTCTTTTAATAACTGAGGAAAAAGATATTCAATAGCAATCAGTCTGTCTATATCATCTCCGCCAAGTTTTTCAAATTTTGAAATGGAAAGGTTTTTAGAGTAAATACCATTTAAATTTTTCCCCAATTCAAGTATGGAGACGTCACAAGTTCCGGCACCAAAATCAAAAACCAATAATTTGGGATTATCTCCATCAGGAATGGTTAATGGGTTGTTTTCTGCTGATGAAACCTGAACATAGCTTAAAAAGGCAGCATTAGGCTCGTCAATAAGGGATTGTTTATTTATGGAAATTCCGTTTTGTTCAAGTGCATAAATCAATTCTTTTCGTTGGTTTGCTTCAAAAGAAGCGGGAATACTTACTGCGTATTGGATATTCGGCGGCAAATTGTTTGTCTTTACATACCTGTCAATTTGTGCTTTTAGATATTGAAAGAAAACTTTTGCTGCGTCCTTTGGATTCAAAATAGGGAATTCGCTGTTTCTGTCAAGTTCGCTGTTGTAATACTTTGCACCAAGGTCTTCGCCCAATTCCATTTTGAATGAATACCAAACATTTACACCTTTTTTGAGTTGATACTTCAAGTCTGCTGCACCTTTTCCAACTAAAAGTTGTTTATTGTACCAGGCAATTACAGTCGGGATTTTTTCTGATGACATTATAGCACCGTCATAAAGCTTTTGGTTTAGCCAAATGGGTGTGGTTGTTATTTCTTTAGTTGTTTTATCAATCGTTGCAACCGAAACAACTGTTGTAGAGGTTCCAAAGTCAATACCGATAAAAGTCGTATTAAAAACGTCTGTCGCTGGTTTTGCAATTTGTGTGTTTCTTAATGCAGGGAATAAACTCTGAATATTTATATCTGTCGCCATAATTCAATTTATACTCAATAAAAAGTGGTTTGCGTCTTGGGAATATGAAAATTCCAAGAAATTAGCGTTCCTAATTCTTGCTTGTATGGCTCGATATGTTCAAAAAATGCCCATATCTTCTGCCTAAACTCCTCAAAAGTTCGATAAAAATGTGTATCGATTACCTTTTTTCGCATAAACTTCCATAAACGCTTTATCAGGTTCAAATTTGGTGAATAGGCAGGGAGAAATAGTTGCTTTATCTTGCTACCCTGCAACTGCTCTTGTAGTACAGACAATACATGCCTTGTCTCTGCTTATTTTTGTAATAACGGGCATTATGTCTTCCAAGTAGCTATCTAAACCTAACTGCTCATACTTTTTCTTGTAATTGGAAACAGTAGTCGCCCTTATACCCAAGCACAAGGCTATCTCTTCTGCACTTTTACCCAAGTGCAGCATCAGCAAAACGGTTATTTTTACGTAATTACGTTTGTGTTTTTCGTTTTGCTGAAGTTCTCTAAGCAAGCTATATTCTGTATCGGAGAGTTTCATACTGCAAAATGATACTTTTTTTTGGATATGAAAAAAAAACAATTACTTTTGAGTATAAATTTATACAAAATAAAAAGAGATGCCCCAAGAGCATCGCACTCAAAAAAGTACTTTGTTTAATTTTATTCAGTGGTAACTAATTTCTTATCATAAGACAAAGAATTTATTAAATTATCCACCTTCTCATTAAGCAGTTTCATTTCGGCTTTAATTTGATTGTTTTCATCTTTCAATTGGAGATTGGCTTGTTTGATTTTAAAGTTTTCTTCTTGTAAATGTTGAATGATTTTTTGTTGGTCTTGTATTTGTTTTTGCTGTTCTTTGATAGATTGAATAGCTAAAACTGATAATTTATCATAAGCCACTTGATAAAAGCCCTCACTATCTTGTGAAACTAATTCAGGAAATAGTTCTTTTATTTCTTGTGCTTTTATTCCAATTTGCCGAGTTGTATCATTAAATTTTTCAGGAAATTGAGAAGTATTCCAATGAAAGTAATAAGTATTAATCGTTAGAATCTTATTAAGTATATTATCTAATTTTGCAAAATCTTTCTTTAACCTAACATCCGAGCAACTAACAAAACTACCATAACTACAAACATTACCATTATTTTGTAAAATTAAATTTGTAGGTCCAGCACCTGTATATAAACCAAAAGTATTTTCTATAATAAATCGCCTTCTACAACATTGGCCTGAGGTACCAGGGTTAGCAGGGTATTCCCAAATTTCAAAATTTCTTGGACCTACTCCATAACCGCCATCGGGGTCTCCTTGATAAATCGTCCATCCTTGATCTGATCCATTCATTTGGAAACCCACAAAACCCTGTGTTCCATTGTTTGCTAAATTTGCTCTCACTCCAATGAATGCTATATCAGAATTATCATAAACATCTAATTTGTAAACAGGATTCGTCGTCCCGATGCCGACATTGCCGGTGTTTGGAGCCAAGTACAGTTGGTTCACACTCCATGCCGGGGAATAGGCCTGTAGATGCAAACCACCTCCTGAAAATGCAGCGACCCTGCCAGCGTTTCCCCACCCAATTACGTTATATAATGCTGCAGTGCTGCCACTCGCCGTTTCGGAGGCGATCGTTCCGAACACATGCAACTTCGCTCCCGGTGCCGTCGTCCCGATGCCGACGTTGCCAGATGGAGTTAAACTAAGTGAATTAACCCAACTAGTTCCATTCCAATACCAATAAGTAAT
>Ga0308393_1000440_pt1 | contig 22031 bp, 13 predicted proteins | sample Hotspr2Sampleee2_FD_202364 | JGI IMG/M metagenome (GOLD analysis project Ga0308393, IMG submission 202364) | Hot spring phototrophic mat microbial communities from Mushroom Spring, Yellowstone National Park, Wyoming, United States - 20050630_ee2 ... | reverse complement strand
TAATGCCCACTCGTATCAAAGACATAAGGATAATGAGAGGTAAGGAGGTGGTAGTAGTAAAAAGTAGGATTTGTTTGAATAGGAAGGTTCGTTTTCTGTGATAGTGTAATATAATGCCAAGCAAATAAACGCCAGCGGGTGGCGTAAGGGAAAGTCATGTCAAAAATATTATTGTAGCTATGGAAGCTGAAGCAAGGCATGGATTGTAATGCATAGTAGGCAGGCAAAGGTCCCGTAAGATAGTACCCTCTCTCTCGCATAGTGCGAGGAAGAGAGGTGTAAGCTGCTATATCGTAAGCCCCCCACTGGGTAATATACGCCTGTAAAGCAGAAAGCGACCAATAAGAGCTATTTGGAGATAAAAAATGATAAAGAATATAAAGAGTACGGCTGTATGGTGTATGTATAGAAGCCGTGGCAAATCCCTCTTGCATAAGCTTATTAGGATAAGAAAGAGGTATATTCAGGTACCTCCTGAGCGTATCTGGATGCCCAAAAGCATCAAAAACTAACCAGTAAATGTCGGGATAAGTATAAGAGGTATCCCGAATAGTCGGTGATGGACACTCCGCCGGAAATGGCTTACCATAATAATAGTGATTCCTCACCCACCGTAATCCTAAACGAAAATGAAGAAGTATCATCAATATAGCCGCAGTCAGGTGAATTACTCTGTTTATCCGCCGACCTATTCTTAATAAACGAAGCAGCGGAAAGATAACAATCGGGATGAGCAGCGCTTCTGGATGCACTTTCCAAAATACTTGAACTCTTTCAGGTAGTATCCAGGGGCTAACAAAGAATAATACCGTGCCCACCGTGGCCCGTTCCCTTGAACCAGCAAGAAGATAAGCCAATCCATAAACAATAAGATTTATCAGAGCATAGATTATGATTCGGACTAGAAAAACACGATATGGCTGATAGCAATAGATAGAATAATAGAAGCAGATAGTAGGCCACAATAAAAACGCTGCATAAGGAATGCGAAAAGCAAAGGCCCCCAACCTCTCATAAAACCCCATTAGGAGAGGGGAAGTTTGAGAGGGCGTGATGCTTGTATCCGGATTATTTGGTGGGACTTCTTTCTGCATATCTCTCAGAGGGTAATTCTAAGGGAGTTCTGGGAGAAACCAAGGGTGACATAGGCCCCACTACAAGGGCACGATCTGTGCACGAAGAGCCCCCCCTCAAAAACTCTACAGCGTATCCAGCCCAGCCAACGAAAAATCAAAATCTTATCCATATTCCTCATAAATAGCTCCACAGGAGAGGCTCCAAGGTGGCATCTGCAGCCAAAAACCTCTGCCCAAATCAGCCCCCACCACCGAATCTATGTAGCTCCAAATCATGAGGCAAAGATAGGAACTACCAGAAACACGAAGGGAGTAGATTGTAAAAACCTAACTGAGTACAGGACTCATTCCTCAAAAAATGGTTCGCCTCAGCCCCTGCAAAATACCCACCATAAGCATAGTTCGAGTTGGCTTCCAGTCGGTGAGCCAAAGTCATAGCCTCCTCTGATGGGTCCTGATGATGAATAGGTTCATAAGGGGATGAAATCAAAAAAATACAAAAAGGAATCCCTTTTCTTTCTTATGATTTTTCTGAATAAAGCAGGAATATCTCTTCTAAAGAAAAGCTAAATAGAGGCAGCACCAGCAATTAACCCCTGGAGAATTAGCCCCCCAATACCAGGGTCTACATAATTCTATATCATGGGACAAAGATACGGCTTATTGGCCTTCCATAGGGGAGCTCGGGGCAGAAACTTGCTTAGATACGGGATTTGCTATTTGAAGGACGATCCGCCCTAAATCCTGGTAGTTAGCAGCTCGGAGAAAGGCTTGCCGAATACTATCGGGAAGTTCCCAGGAAGTATAAAGCGCAGCAAACGCACTACACGCGATAAGTTGCGCCGTATCCCGACCCAAATCATAAGGAGCCTCAGCCAACCCATGAGGCCCATGATCAGAAAAAAGTAAGATCGCATAGGGCCGGGGATTGCCCTGCCGACCCCTTCGGATGTCGTCTATAAGTCTTAGGAGCAATTTTTCCGTATAAATAAAACTCGCCCGTAAAGTAGTCATATCATCTCTTAGAGAGCGATGATAATGCCCACTCGTATCAAAGACATAAGGATAATGAGAGGTAAGGAGGTGGTAGTAGTAAAAAGTAGGATTTGTTTGAATAGGAAGGTTCGTTTTCTGTGATAGTGTAATATAATGCCAAGCAAATACACCCCAGTGGGGGGCGTAAGGGAAAGTCATGTCAAAAATATTATTGTAGCTATGGAAACTGAAGCAAGGCATGTATTGTAATGCATAGTAGGCAGGCAAAGGTCCCGTAAGATAGTATCCTCTTTCTCGCAGAGTGAGAGGAAGAGAGGTGTAAGCTACTATATCATAAGCCCCCCACTGGCTAACATGCGCCTTAAAAGAAGACGACCAATAAGAGCCATTTGGAGATAAAAAATGATAAAGACTATAAAGGGTACCTTTGAATGGTGTATGTATAGAAGTCGTGGCAAATCCCTCTTGCATAAGTTTATTAGGATAAGAAAGAGGTATATTCAGGTACCTCCTGAGCGTATCTGGATGCCCAAAAGCATCAAAAACTAAGCAGTAAATGTCGGGATAAGTATAAGAGGTATCCCGAATAGTCGGTGATGGACACTCCGCCGGAAATGGCTTGCGGTAATAATAGTAATACTTCACCCAGCGCGGTACTAAACGAAAATGAAGGAGTATCATCAACATAGGCACGGCCAGGTGAATCACTCTGTCTATCCGCTGACCTATTCTTAATAAACGAAGCAACGGAAAGATAATAATCGGGATGAGCAGCGCTTCCGGATGTACTTTCCAAAATACTTGAACTCTTTCAGGTACTATCCCGGGGCTAAGAAAGAATGATACCGTGCCCACCGTGGCCCGTTCCCTCGAACCAGCAAGAAGATAAGCCAATCCATAAACAATAAGATTTATCAGAGCATAGATTATGATTCGGACTAGAAAAACACGATATGGCTGATAGGCATAGATAGAATAATAGAAGTAGATAGTGGGCCACAATAAAAACGCTGCATAAGGAATCCGAAAAGCAAAGGCCCTCAACCTCTCATAAAACCCCATTAAAAGAGGGGAAGTTTGAGAGGGCGTGATGCTTGTATCCGGATTATTTGGCGGAACTTCTTTCTGCATAACTCTCAGATGGTAATTAGTGGATATGGATTAGTTCTAAGGGCGTTTTAGAGAAACCAGGGGTGATACAGGCCCTAATACAAGGGCGCGAGCTGTACACAAAAAGCCCCCCCTCAAAAACTCTACAGCGTCCCCAGCTCAGCCAACGAAAAATCAAAATCTTATCCATATTCTCATAAAAAGCTCTATCAGGAGAGGCTCCAAGGTGACATCTGCAGCTAAGAGCCCCTGCCAAATTAGCCCCCCCAACGCCCGAATCTATGTAGCTCCAGATCATGAGGCAAAAGTACGACATACCAGAGATAGGAAGGGAGTAGGCTGTAAAACCTTAACTGAGTACAGGATTCATTCCTCAAAAAATGGCTCGCCTCAGCCCCTGCAAGATACCCACCATAGGCATAGCTCGTGTGGGCTTCCAGCCGGCGGACCAAAGTCATAACCTCCTCCAAAGAATCCGGATGATGAATAGGTCCAAGAGGAAATAAGATGGAGAAAAAATACACATACATAGGCCCATCAGATAAACCTGTACAGACATAGAGGCCAATAAGACAAATAAATAAAATCACTAACCTTATAAAAAAGGCTATGCCCAGCAGTTGGGATGGGACTTTATTTTTTAAGATCTGGCTAAGAGAGATCGGGTAAAGTTTTAGTTTTTCTTGTTTGGGTTAGGGGGGGATATTTCTTTTTGCATGTCGTCTAAGTTACCCTTAGCTAAGAGGAAATCTGGGGCGATTTGGAGGGCTTTTTCAAAGGCCTCTTTGGCCTTAGGATATTCTTTCTGGAGGCGAAGGATAACCCCGCGCACATTGTATGCGGCAGCCCGCAGGGGAATCTCCTGGGTTTGGCCATCAGGCGTCGTAATACGCACCTGGACTTGCGCACTCTCGGGCAGGCTCAAGAGCTTGTCAATATTCGCTTGGCACTCCCCGTAGCGCTGAAGATTGAACTGCAAAGTAATAACCTGGTATAGATGAAGGGGATCACTCGTAATCTCATACAACTTCTCATAAGCTTCTACGGCTTTTTTGATATCTTGAAGGTAGTAATAGCTCAAGGCTTTGATTTCGGCGAGGGTGGCATTTCGGGGCTGCTGGGGTAGAATCTCATCCACCACAGCGATAGCCTGCCTATAAAAGCCTGCTTCAAAGTAGGCCTGCGCCAAAGTATCCAACAGACTAAAAGAGGCGCCTTCAGTAGCTATCCGGTGATGAAGCGCATAAATTTTTACAATAGGGTCGTTGTAGCGCGCTGCTTGTTGATAAATTCTGATAGCAAGAGAGTCTATTTTAGGACCTTGGGACTTGGCAGGCTCATTTTCTTTTTGCTTTTTTTGTCCCCATAGGAGCATGCTCAAGGCTATAAAGGCAAGTAGGTTTCGCATGGGGCAAAATTCGTTTATTTAGGGCAGTGTCAAGGGTATGGCATAAAGGGCTTCTGATGATAGGGATGCTTTTTGGGCAAAGCACTTCTCTTCCGGTTTATGAAGGGGCTGCGCAAGGTCCGTGGTTCGTTATGGAGAGTGGGCCTATTTTAGTGTATTACAAGGCTGGGCAGGAGGCTACGGCCCGGGAGGTTATCCTATATGCCCGGGATGTCTATGAGGAGCTTACTTACCTTTTTGACTATCAGGTAGAAGGGCAGATAGCTCTTCGTTTGCATCCCCATCTGTATAGCTATGGGCATACTCCCCGTTGGCGAATCACCAGTGCCCTGGCGGCTCCTCCTAACTTAGCTGAGATAGTTCGGCTCGCAGACAAGCCTGCCTTCGTTGGACAGGTGCGTGCCGAGGTTACAGCGCTTTTTCTAACCCAATTTTATTATGGTGGGGGTACGCGCTTTCAAAATCGCACACTCCTTTATATGCCAGACTGGTTTTTGTGGGGATTTGCCTTTTTGTGGGGGGAAGGCTGGACTACTGCAGACCGAATTCGGCTTTCCGTAGAACATCCCTACCACCTGAGGCGGCTCTGGCAACGCGAAGCCGCTCCCTCCCCCACTTATCGCTCCTTGTACAAGGCGATCTGGTATTGGCTATACCGCAACTATGGTCAGAAAAAATTGATAGACCTCCTCTACATGGTCCGACTCACCCGCAATGTTTCCGAAGCTCTAAACCTTACCCTAAATATCTCCGAAGAAGAGCTCACAGAAAAGTGGATGAAATTTCTGGAAGACCTGCGAAAAGGTGTGCCCAGCTCAGAAACCGCATTTCCTGCTATTCCTGCTCTGGAGGGGAGGTCCATCATAGAAGCGGCTGTTTCCCGAAAGGGCGAGATAGCGGCTGTCCTATGGGATAGCCAAACGAGCCGCATAGAGTACTGGCACATCCTGCCCACCGGAGAGAGGGTACGATTGCCGGGCAGTTTTCGGTGGGTAGGAGGGGGGGGGTATTATGGGTTCTATGAGATAGGTTGTTTGCCGCTGGGGTATTCTGCGGCTGGGCAGCTGGCTTGGGTTAGTTATGGGCCCACAGGAACGGTTCTTTGGGTGTGGAATCCCCAAAAGGAGGAGGGGGCCAGCGCTCACTCGCTCACCCTGAGGGGTATCAGTAGCCTGGCTTGGCGAGATGAAGAGACTCTTCTGCTTGTGGGCTGGGAAGATGGGGATGCTCAGGTATATGAGTTTGATGTACGGCGGGATCGGCTCAGAGCGCTTACGCAAAAACCCGGAGACAAAAAGGAGGTTTTCTGGACAGGTCGGGAGCTCTATTACTTATGGCAGGCGGATAGCGTGGGACATAGTGGGTATGGGGATGTGTGGAGAAATTACGGGTGGGCGGAAGGGCCGGGCCGGTGGGTGCACCGAGAGTTAGTCCAGGATTGGGGCGGAGGTTGGCTCCAGCGCGGCGATACCCTTGTTTCGGCCCAAAACTTAGAGGGACGATGGCGTGCTTGGATCGTGATGTCGGATACGATGTATCCCAGTGCTTGGAGCGCACCGGGTCTTATCCGCTGGATAGGCGCAGGGCCAGAAAGAGCCTACTATATCTCTTATCGCCTCGGCGGAAAGAAAGCCATCGGGAGCGTTTCATGGGATACCCTTTTAGAAGGGGGAACGAGCTATCCCGATGTGTATGCGGCGGAAGCTATTCAAATGCGTTTGCAGAAGCTCAGCCGCTATCCTCAGGCCAGTATACCTCGCCTTCCTGTGGAAAAGGCTGACACTGCCCTTCAAGATACGCCGCGCAAAAGCCGGGGCGCCTTTTACTACTTTGATGAAGAGCTGGAACGGCCTCGTCGCAAAGCTCGCCGGCAGATGAGCCCCCCTATCCCCAGAGGCAAGTATTTTTATCCAGACTCGGTAAAAGTCCAAGATTGGGGGCGGGGAGTTTCTCAAGGCTTGTGGCAGGGGATTCGGGTAGTCCCTGTTCTGCATCCCCTGATTCGGCTGGGATTGCACATTCAGACAGGGGTAGAAACTTTTTCGGGGCGATATTATGTATGGGGGGCTTGGCGGCCTTATGTAGACCTCAGAAGTTCTGAGCTTTGGCTGGGTTTTCAGAAGCGGACGGGTTGGTGGCGGCCGTACTTTCAGGGGCATCGGCAGATGCATTACTTTTCTGAGCGTCGGTATGGGCAGGGGCTGCGGCTTTTGAGCTGGGCAGGCGAAGGCGGGGTCAAAGTGCTCAGGGGGCCCCGCGGAGAATGGGAATTTTCAGGGGCTGGGCTCTTTTTGTACAGCCGGCGCTATGATTTGACTTTGCGGGACCAGGTAACGTATGATGCGGAGGGGGTCTATTGGGGCGGGCGACTAGGCATAGCTTACCAGAAGCTCTCTTATCGGGAGGCCTTTTTGTGGCGGGGACGTCGCATAGCTTTGAGCGGGGAGCTATACCGGCGTGGAACCCTAAGCCGTTTCGGACTCCTTCATGCGGAAGGAGCCTGGCACCAGCCTATCCTATCTTGGTTAGTGGCCGATGTGGTCGGCCAAGCCGCTCTGGGAAGCCCCACTAATCCTCGGTTCTTTCTCTTAGGGGGAATTCCTAACTGGGTCAACTACGAAGTGCAAAACCGCTCTCAATTACCGCTATTGGGGCCTGTAGGCGGATATTATCTGAATACTTTTATCAGCCTGCCAGGGTATCCTTATCATGTGCGTCGCGGCCGAAACCTCCTACTTGGGGGGATAGCCATGCGGATTCCCCTCCTGGCCCTGAACCCGCCCCCCGTCCTACCTACTCGGCCCATCTATAACCTGGAATGGAAAGTCGGCTTTTACGCAGCCACAACTTGGAGCACGGGGAATCCCTTCTCCCAAAAAAATCCCATAGACGCCGAGTATATCTACAAACCCCCCTTAGTGATCACGGTTCAGACTTTGCGCAGTCCATTTCTGATGAGCATGGGGACGGGCATTAAGTTTCAGGTGATGGGGCTTCCCTTTGAAGCCAGTTTGTATTGGCCCATCGAGGAAGCCCGAGTAGGAAAAGTGCAATTTCTCCTAAGCTTTCAGGCCCCCCTCCCCTGAAAATGCCTAACTTAGTGCCATGGTAGGAGGCCTTAGGCGCGCGCGGTACTGGACTTTAGTTGGGTTTGTTGGACTTGGACTTTTAGGGCTTTTGGGAGGGGGGATGCTCTATCGCTTAGAAAGGGACTATCAAGCCTTCTTACAGCGAGTGATAGCCCTCCAAACCGCCCTCAACGAGACCGAAGTAGAAGTCTGGCGCTTACAGCTCAGATTTGAGGCCGAACTTTTCTCCAGAGTCCTGGAACGGTCCCTGCCCCCCACACTTTATCCGCATATCAACTTATTCCATCGCCTGAATAAGGATATAGAACCTAACGCCAAGGGCATTCTACCCCCAAGTTATCTCAAAGAACTGACCCGCACAACCTTAGAGTGGGAAAAACGCCTAAGCAGTTGGAGCAGAACCATAGCCAATAGCCCCAATGACAAAGCAGCTCTGATGAGTGTGATTGAGACTTACTTCACGCAAGCCCCTAAAACCAACGCCGATATTGAGACGGCTTTTCGCAAAGTCCGAGAGCGGATAAAGGAAGTACATGCGCAAGAGGTGGAGCACTATTATAGGGAGCGGCGTTGGTGGCTAATGGGAGTAGGGATAGCGATGGGGGTTTGGCTTTTCGTGGTGGGGGTGGTTATATGGCGGGCGGGACGAACAGAAGAAGAATCCTTACGCCGAGCTCTCAGCGCCATCGCCAGCGGCGAAAAAATGCCTCCTCTCTCCTCCTCACTCCAAGCTCTCAGCGAAGCCTACAATCACCTGCTGCGCCGATGGCAGGCCCTCACAGCTCTCCTCCAAGCCTGGCCTAAATATCAATCCTCCGACTCCGAAGAAGCCGAATGGTCAAACCTCCTCGGAGAAGCCTGGCAAAAACTCAAAATCATCCGAGAAAACCTAAACCAATTAGAAGCACAAAACACGGAGCTGCAAGCCAGCCTTCAAGAAACTATCCAGAATTTTCAGAGAGCCGAGGTAGAACTGCGGGAGCAGATAGAAAAACTTCGTTTAGAGTTGGGGGCTCTCCAGAATGCTTTTCCCTTAGCCCAGGCAAACTCCGAGGGAGCTTTCGTATTCCAGAATGACTTATTTGCGGCGATTGCGCGGGCGGAAGGCTGGCATCGCGTGCAAGACATGCCCCTTGGGGTAGTGCTGCACTCGCTTCAAGAGGGGGGATTAGCCCATTCCGAAATCTGCTCGGGCCATCAAGGGGATTATTTGGTGTATCTTTTGCCGTATCGGCTGCGGCGTGGGGAAAAACCCCAGCTGATTGTGGCTGTGGCCCCCCTGGAGCACCTTCGCACCCAAAAAGAAACGTTGGAGCGGGCCCTCCATCAAGCAGAACACACGATTCGGACACTGGAGAAGGAAATAGAGTCTCTTCATTTGCGGCTTACCCGGCTGCAACAAGGCCATAAAGCTGAAATAGAGCGCCTTTTGCGACAGCGGGAAAGTTTAGCGGCCCTCCTGCGCAATCCCGCCCTCTTCAAGGGCGAAGTTATAGAGGGCCTATCCGCCATCGCCGAAGTAGCCGCTACCATCGCTCCCGAAGCCAAGTATAGCTTCTGGGTCTTTGACGAGGAGCAAAAGGGTCTACACTGCTTAGAAAAGTATGACCCCACCCTGCTTACCCATACGAACACCATAGACTTACCCGAGACCGCTGCGCAATGGCTTCGGGACCACTTAGCCGAAGGACAAATCATAGGCCCCCTCCCCTCCGACCAAACCCCCTTAGCCGACATCGCCGTAGCCACCCAGACGGCTCTCTACGCCTTCCCCCTCCTCATGGATGAAGCCCTCGTGGGCGCCTTCCTCATAGAAGTCCCACCAGACCAGCCCCTCCAAGATAAAGAAATGTTCTTCATTCTCTCCAAAGTGGCCGCGCTTCTTTTCCAGCAAGGGCACCGTCGCCTCATAGAAAAGCAACTTTTGGTCTCCCTGGAAGAAAATCAATCCCTCGTAGAAGAGCTCCGACAAAACATTGAAGAACTGGAAGCTTCCGCCGAGGAAATGCGCCGTACCCAGGCCGAACTGCGCGGTCAAATCCAAGCCCTCAACGCCGCCGCCTTAGTAGCCGAACTACGCCCCGATGGAACGATCATCTATGTGAATGAGTCTTTTCAGCGGCTTTTCGGGTATAAAACGTCTGACCTCTTGGGGCGCCCTTATCGGGAGCTGCGCAAAGCCGATGACCCCGCCGTCTTAGAACGCCTCTTTGCTCGGCTCCGACAGGGAGAAATATGGCAGGAAGTCGTGTGTTATCAAACCGCCTTTGGCGAACCCCTATGGCTTCAACAGACCATCACCCCGGTTTTCCTGGCCGAAGGCGAACTCCAAAAGTACATTCTGGTCGGCTTTGATATCACCCTCCAAAAACAACAAGAGCAGGAAATCCAAAAGGCCCTCCAACTCGCTTACGAACAGGAGCAAATGCTGCGGGCTAGCACAGAAGAACTGCGCCGCAGCAACGAAGGCTACCGCGCCTCTCAAATGCAGCTCTCCGCCCAGCTGGAAGCCCTCAACAACGCCGCCTGGCTCTTCGAAACGGATAGCGACGGAAACCTCACCTATGTGTCTCCAAACTTCTTAGAGAGCTTAGGCTATTCCGCCCAAAACCTCCAAGGAAAGCATTATGGAATGCTTTTTTCAGAACGGCAGCCCCTCTCCCTTATCCAAGGCCACTGGCGCACCGTCCAACAAGGTAGACTCTGGAAATCCGAAGTGGAACTCAAAGGCGCCTTAGGCCAAACCTTCTGGGCTATCCTCGCTACCACCCCCCTCACCGACCCCCGCACCCAAAAGCTCGTCAAAACTATCAACATCCTCGTAGACATCACCGAACAAAAAGAACAGGAATTTCGCCTCAAAGAACAGCAAAACGCCCTCTCCCTCCTCGCTTCCCACCCCGCCCTGCGAGAAGGTAATATTGAAAAAGCCTTCCAAGTCATTGCCGAAGTCACCCTCCAAACCCTCAAAGTCCATCGGGCCGCCCTCTGGCTCTTTGAAGAGCCAGACCTCGCCCGCTGCATCGCCGCCGCCGAAAAAGAACCCCACTTCCACGAACCCGGCAGCGTCGTCAACCGAAGCCTCTACCCCCTCTACTTCCAAAGCTTGGAACTCGAACAAGTCATCGCCGTCACCGATGCCCTCTCCGACCTGCGCACCCGAGAACTGGCCCTCCCCCTCTTCAAACCCAACCACATCATGAGCGTAATGGACGCCCTCATCCGCGTAGGTAACCGCTCCGTAGGACTCATCAGCGTAGAACAGCGGTATGCCAAACGAGAATGGCGCTTAGATGAAGTCAACTTCCTCCGCTCCGTCGCCGCCTCCGCCGCTTCCGTCATTGAAGAACAGGCCCACGCTTATGCCCAAAAATTAGAACAGGCCAACCGCGAATTAGCCCAACGCACCCAAGAACTGGAAGAAGCTATCCAAAATATCCAAGAAAGCATTCGCTATGCCCGCCGCATCCAACGTAACATCGTCCCCCCAGAAAGCCTCCTCAATACCTACCTCGGCAAAGAGAACTACTTCATCATTTGGCGCTCCAAAGAACGTAACGGCGTAGGAGGCGACTTCTACTGGTTTGCCCCTTTTGATGATAGGTACTTCATCATCGTCGCCGATGGAACCGGCCATGGAGTGCCCGGCGCCTTCATGAGCCTGATCGGAAGCATCTTCTTAGACCAAATCATCAACAAGCGCCGGGTGTGGGAACCCGCCCAAATCCTGCATGATCTGCACATTGAGGTGCGCCAGGCCCTCAAACAAGATTTGGAAGAAGGAACCCCTTCTCGCGACGGCATGGATATAGCCGTTGTCTCTTACTTCCCAAAGACCCATCGGCTCATCTATGCTGGCGCCAACCTGCCCCTCTATTACTGCCTCAAAGGCCCCGACCTGCGAGAAATCAAACCCGACAAAAAACCCATCGGCGGAGAACAGTTAGAAGAAGAACGTTTCTTCACGCAGCACGAAGTCCAGCTGGAACCCGGCGACTGCTTTTATCTCTTTACCGATGGGCTCGTAGACCAGCCCGGCGGCCCCGAAGGCAAACGTTTCAGCACCAAACGTTTCAAAGAGTTTATCATAGAAACTTACTTAGAACCCTCCATGCCCAAACGCCGCGCCATCCTCAATCAAATCTGGCGAGAGTGGAAAGGCGACCTGGAAGAGCAGGTGGATGATGTAACCGTGTGGGGCATTCGCATACCCGTATGAAATGGGTGGGCATAGACCTTGGCCTCCAAACCACCGCCATAGCCATTATCCAAGGCCACTCCTCAGGCCCCTGGACCTTAGAAAGGGTAGAAGTACTCCCCTTCCCACCTACCTCCGTAGAAGAACGTCTTGACCAGTACCGAAGCTGGCTCAAGGAACAAATCCTCAAAGTCTCTACCGAGACAATTGCAGGCGCTTTCGCGGAAATGCCCTTTGTTGGGAAAAATGTGCGGAGTGCCTTGCTCTTGGGAGCTCTGCAAGGGGTCACCTGGACCCTTCTGAGAGAAGCGGAATGGCCTTCCCTGCAGATGCTGGCCCCCGTTCAGGTAAAAAAAGCCCTTACAGGCCGAGGCTCCGCCTCCAAAGCCCAAATAGCGGCCTGGCTCCCCCATTACCTGCTCAACCCCGCCTCCATCCCCCATAACCATCACGCCACAGATGCCATCGCCATAGCCATCGCAGGCGCCTTAGCTCAAAACTCCGCAATAACCCGCAAATTCACCAGCCGAGCCGAAAGGTAATTCGGCACCGCCCACCGAACCCCATACACATCCGCTATCCACTGATAAGAAACGACATTGTAGCGCTGAAAAAGGTTGAAAACATCTACGCCAATCCAAAGGGAACGAAGGGTATGCCCCTCTGAAAACAAAATCACCCGGCTCAGCCCCAAATCTACCCGATTATAAAAGGGCATCTGAAAGACCGTGCGCTTCTCTATTTGGCGGGGTACCCCAAAGGGCATCCCTGTCGCAAAAACAAACTGAATATTGACCTTGTAAAGGGGATTGCTGGGAAGCTCGTCTTGAAAATAGAAAGCGAAGCTCAGGCGCTGGTCGCTGGGGCGTCGCATCCACGGAAGCGCCCCGGGTTTTTCTCGGGTGCGCAGCAGGCTCAAACTAAACCACGAGTCGGTACCCGCTAAAAACTCGCCATTGAGCCGCATGTCTAAGCCATAGGCGTATCCTCGGGCAGAGTTGGCCCCATAGTAGCGCAATCGGACATTTTCTATTTCGTAGGGGATGAGGTCCCAGAGGGCCTTGTAGTAGATTTCGGCAAAGTACTTGAGAGGACGGCCCCAGAGAGTAAAGGCGTAATCTAAGCCGCCGACCAGCTGAAAACTCTGTTGGGCCCGCAAATGAGGGACAAGCCGATAATCAATTGCCCGTAGCTCCCGATAAAAAGGCGGCTGCGCATAAAAGCCTGCTCCAAAGCGGTACTGGAGCTGCGCCGAAGGCTGATAAAGCATTTGCAGGCGAGGGCTCCAAACCAGCTGGCGATTATTAGCCGCATAATGGGCGCGCAGCCCCACATCTAATCGCCAACGCGACCAGCGAAAGGTTTGTTGCACAAAGCCCAGAAGGCGCCGGTTAGAAAGGCGCTGGTCCCAAAAGTACTGCTCCTCCAAGCGCACATAGTCGGCAGAGTCCAGCGCACTCCATTCATAAACGCGGTCGCGAAAACTCTCATACTGAGGGCGTATGCCCCAAGAGAGACGATGGCAAAGACTAGGGTGCCAGACGTATTCGCCCCGGTGCTCCAAGTAGGTGGTACTTATATCCAAGTAGTTTCGGGCGTGGCGTATTTGGCTGCCAGCCCCCCGTAGAACTACCACCTCATTGTACAGGCTACTGCCAAGGTTGGTCTGGACTTCGCCCAAGAAGTAGGCCCCCTCCGTATCTATGAGTTCGTCTTCCAGGCTCTGAAAAAAGCTGCCAATGAGGGAAAGCCGTAGGCGCGCAGAAGGTCTATGGGTGAGCGTAAAAGCGCTCTGGCCTGTATTATAACGGAGCAGCTCAGCCCCTGAAAAATACAGATTTACCCGCAGGGCGTAGTTGATAAGCCCAAAGGTCGCCTCCCCACTCTGGGGGAAGAGGCGGTATCGGTTCAGAAGGCCCGTCGTCAGAAAGTCTATGCGCCATTTTTCCAGTCCATCTCTAAATCGGGACCAAGAGAGGTAGGCCTGCCCGTCGTAAAAGACGGGACGATATTGGCCTCTGACGGGAAGGGTATTCAGGAGATAGCCGATGGCAAAGCGCCGACCCCCGATAGTGTAGTAGAGTCCGCCTTTTTTACCGATGAAGGCCAGGCTCTGGCTCAGAAGGCCTATTTCTATGAGCCGCTGGGGCTGGGCCTGGCACTTGTAACTCACCTGCAGGACCGAAGCCAGCTTATCTCCGTATCGGGCCTCAAACCCACCCGTACTAAAAAACGCCTCCTCAATCAAAAGGGGATTGACGAAGCCCAAGCCCTCCTGCTGGCCGCTCCGAGCCGAAAAAGGCCGGTAAATCTCCACTTCACCGGCATAAACGAGATTCTCGTCAAAGTTGCCGCCCCGCACCCGATACTGGGAAGAAAACTCATTCGTGGACTGTGCCCCCATCAGCACCAGTCGGCTCTCTAAATCGGGTTTGATGCTGGGCATGGTGCGCAGGGCTTCCGTCCGAATCGGAATAGGCTGTAAAAAGGGACGATCCGGAAGGGCCGTGGGTTTAGTCTTTTCGCTCTGAATTGTCAAAGTATCCGTGCTCAGCTCTCGGCTGCGCAGACTTAGGGTAAGGGGCTCCGTCGCTCCGGATTGGACCCACACCTCTGTCTCTAAGGGGTAGGCCTCTACATGGGAAACCCGAAGGCGGTGCTTACCCGCCGGCAGAACTAACAACAGCCGCCCCGCCGAATCCCCCACATAAGTATGGCCTAAAACTTCTACCTGCGCAAATGGGAGGGGGCGATTCTCAGAAGAAACGATCTTCAGCTGGAGGCGACCCGTTTGGGCCCAAAGCAGGGAAAGAAACCCGAGCCAGAGCCAAGCACCGGGGGAGTATGGCATAAGTAGAAGTACTTTCGGCCCGCGCAAGATACAGAAAGCCCTATCTCAAAAGACCGACCAGCCCAACCACAAGGACCAGGCCCCCAAAGAAAACCTCTAAGCTTCGGCTGCGCAAGCGCTGCGCCCAACGAGCCGTAAGCATACTGCCCCCTAAAAGCCCTATGGCCAGAGCCAAACCCATTGGGAGATTAACATGTCCTTTGTGATAATAAGGGAGCATAGCCCCTACCAGAACAGGCATGCTGAGGGTAGCCAAGCTCGTGCCTTGTGCCACATGCTGGTCGTACCGAAGAAAAAACCGAATGAGCGGCACAATGATGATACCGCCTCCCACGCCCGTAAGACCACTCAAGGTGCCCGAAATAAGCCCAATCCAAATACCTCGTAAAGCCCTTTGCGCTCTGGGCACACTGTGCGGAGCAGTAGAAGCCGCAGAACGGAAAATCTTCTCCCGGAAAATAAGATAAGACCCCACAACTATCAAAAAACCCGAAAAGATGCGGTTCAGAGTCTCACTGCGGAGGTTTTGCACCCGCTCAGCGACGAGGTACCCCGACAGCAGCACGCCTAACGCAATAAAAAGAGCCAGAAAAAGGTCGATTCGGCCATTTTGGTAGTAGGTGTAAGCACTGCCTGCCAGCACAGGGATGGAAAACACAAGCAGGGCGGTGCCCTGAGCCGTGTGGTGAGGATAGCCGAGGGCATACGATAAAAGAGGAATCATCACAATGCCGCCTCCTACGCCCGCTAAGCCGCTTAGGAAACCGGCCGCCGCCCCAATCCCAACCCCCACCACCCACTCCTGAATAGCCATAGGCCGCAAATATAGGCAGGGCCCAATCCCTACCCAGCAGAGAGAACCGTCCTGCCCAATGCTACAAACCTATTCTGTATCGTCACGGAGTCGCAGTTCCCTCATGAAGGAGCTAAACGGCAGGAGCAGATGCTTCTGGCGGGTGCGCCTCCTACTCCCAGAAAATCAAAGCACCTTCCCTTGCAGAAGATGACCTCCCTAGGAAAAGCTAAACCTGTCAAAGCTCCTGCCAAGCTCCGAGGGAAAAGATTCAAGTTTATAGCAGAGCAGGGGGCTCCTCTACGAGGTGCCCCCTGCTTTTCTGATAGGAGGCGCTTGAGACGAGACTTACTCTATGATCAGGCGGTGGGTAATAGTAGCCCCCTGATAAGTAGCGCCCAGTAAATAGATGCCCGCCGCTGGGCGAATGGGCAGGACTTTCTTGAATTCGGTCCTATTGGGGGTAATGGTCTCTTCATAGAGGGTGCGGCCTGTGAGATCTACAAGACGCACATGAACGGGAGCCAGCTGCGGAAGCGCAAAGCGCAAAATGGGCGGCTCACTCGTAGGATTGGGATAGACAGAAAACTCCCATGACAGAATAGATGGAGAAACAACACTACCGCTTATACCTCGACGAGCTACGACCCCGATAGCATACTCCACACTCTCTCGGTCGCGATAGGGTGCCCACAGCCCCCCAATACCTTCAAAGCTGGCCCGCGAAATAGGGATTGTACCATCCTCCACCACATAGTTGCCCACGCTCGTGGCACTGGCAGGAAAATCCGTCTTAAAGCCGATCAGAAGACCATCGCCCGCATTTAGACTTATCGCATTGTCCATAGGCAGCGTATAGCGCCGAAGGGGGAATTGGGTATTATTCTGGCCCTGGAAGGTAGCCAACAAAGTACCCGAAGGAAAATCCATAGGATTCAGCGTGAGCGTATACAGCGCCTGTCCCACAGCGCCTGTCGCAGGATTGTAAGGATACACCCAAACCACCAGAGGATACAAGTTAGACCCGCCATCCTGATAGAGCATGTCAAAGCTCACCGCTTCTACGGTGATGTCTTCGGGAGCAACGATGGCCATCCCATTCGCAAAGGCAAGCCCACCCAAATCTTCATTCCGAGGGTCCCAATTTCCATCGTCATAACGCAAGATGTAGCGCCCCCCTGGTAGCGTGTCGCAGATAACGAGTTCTGCGCTGTTACTGTTATTGCCAGAGAATCCATCGCCTGAGAAGCTGAGGGTCACAACGCAGTTGTAGCTGCCTGTGGAAAGATTGGAGGGAGTGCTTCGGATATTATGATCGAAGGGGTTGGTGAAGGTTGCTGTGGTGATCTGTCCTACCGCCGGAGCCGAGACAAAGACTTCGTCACGGTGAATGATTGTTGTGCTTGGGGCAGGACCACGGACTCTGAGGATGTTACGGATATTGGGGGAGATAGGCTGATTTCCGCTATTGAGCACGCCAGCCTGGAAGGTGGGCGGTGTGCCCCCTTTAAGGGCGAACTGCCCTAAGCCATCGGGGTTGAGGACCCACTCCAACTGGGCATCCGTACTACTGCAGGTGAAAGTGCGCGGATGCCAGATTTTGATGGCGAAATCTTGAAAGGGCACCGGCCACGCCGCCGCAATATCTAAGCCCGACCGACCTGTGATGTTTTCCATGCCGACGACATTATAGTTACCATTGCTGTAGGTGTTATCATAGCCAGCATCAATCTTTTTATACTGTAAGGTAATGGAGGAGTCGCTGGGGTCTAGGATGATCTGGAAGGAGTTGCGGCCTTGCCAGTGACCGGGAACATCACCATTCCAGTAGGGGACGCTGTCCCAAGTGATGACGAAGCGGCCACTAGCATCCGTACCATAAAGGAGTTTGGCGCTTGGTACGGGGTTGCCTTGATCATCTGTAAAAGTCAGATCGGCCAAATAGACGGCAATCCACTCATTGGGCGCCGCCGCATTGGGAAATCGATTGAAGTAAGGAGGAGGCCCACTGGCAACATTAGCCCCCCGCCCAAAGGTGATATACCCATTGGAGCCAACATAGACTTTGTCATAGCTATTCCAGTAATACACGAAGGAAAAAGGCAGATTGATAGGGCCTGCATAGTTATCATCGCCGAGGCCCGAGAGAAGCCGCCCCGTGGCCGAAATATCTACCCAGTTGTACGTAGGGGTAGAATCGGGCACATTGGACTGGGTCGTGTACCAGCGATAGCCGCAAGCATCCCCACCGGTAGGAGCCGGCGCCTGAGCCAACAAGCCCCAACTCACCCCGAGGAGAGCTAAACCTACTAACCTAAAGGATCGCATGGAGTAAAGATAGAGCGCCTTACGCAATCTCAGGAAACTCCTGCCTCTTTTTTGGATCGGAAAGAGCCTAAAGCCGCCCCTCAAAGGAGACATAGTACTTTTGGGCATGCGCGGGGTGTGGGCTTTATTTGGGGCGGTTTTAGCCCAGATAACGATATATCGGGATAGTTTCGGGACGCCGTACATCTTTGGAAAGACAGATGCGGAGGTCGCGTATGGGCTGGCTTGGGCTCACGCCGAAGATGATTTTGCCCGGCTGCAATATGCTATAGCGCTGGCTAAGGGAAAACTAGGCCGTCTCATAGGCAAAGATGGCGCCGCTATGGACTACTTTGCCCATTTTACAGGCGCCTTTCATTTGGCTAAAGCCCAGTACGATAGCCTCCCCTCCGACATCCGCCGCATCATAGAAGCCTATGTAGCAGGCCTCAACGACTATGCCCGCCAACACCCGAAAGAAGTCCTGGATAAAAAGCTTTTTCCCTTTACGCCGCAGGAGCTCATTCAGGGATACATAACCATCCTCAGTGGCATGATCGGAGTAGGGCAGGCCCTTCGCGCCACCCTGGCTGGGAATCCTTCTGAGTATCGTTTTAGCGTGCAGGCCGGCTCCAACGCCATAGCCATCCATCGCCAACACACCGAAGAAAATGAAACTTTTCTTCTCATCAACCCGCATGTTCCCATAGAGGGCGCGCTGCGTTGGTACGAGGCCTATCTGCACAGCGAGGAAGGCTGGGCGGTACTGGGAGGCTTTTTCCCAGGCAGTATTGCACCGGGTTTAGGCACAACCCCTCACCACGGCTGGGCAGTTACCTTCAACTGGCCCGACTTCGTGGATATCTACCAGCTCAAAATGCACCCCCAAAACCCCCGCCTCTACTGGGTAGATAACGCCTGGGAGACCCTGCGCGTAGAAAAGGTACGGCTTCAAGTGCGCCTTGGAAAGCCGAGGAGCCGACTCGTGCAGGGGTGGCCCGTGCAAGGCCTATCCAAAGTTCGGGGGCCTTTTCTCACCGTTTCTAAACGGTTGGAGTGGAGTCTTTTTGGCCCCATTGTGCGCACCCCAAACGGCGTTTATGCGCTCCGCTTCCCCGCCGAAAAGCTCTTTCGAGCCCCCGAGCAGTGGTACCGCATCAGCAAAGCCCGTACCTTCAGCGAGTTCTATCAGGCTATGCACCTGCAGGGCATCCCCCACTTCAACTTCGTTTATGCAGACCCCGACACGATCTTTTACCTCTTCAATGCGACTTTACCCGAGCGACCTGCAGGGTGGAATTGGCAGGGCGTTCTTCCGGGCGATACCCGTCAAACCCTTTGGCGCCGCTATCTCACCATTGAGGAGCTTCCCCAAGTCCTCAACCCCCCCTGCGGATATGTGTTTAGCGTCAATAATAGTCCCTTTCTTGTGAGCTGTCCAGAGGCTTCGCCGAAAGAGGCCGATTTCCCGCCCGGGCACGGCTGGGAATGGAATCGCCATAACAACCGCGAGCTTCGGCTCCGAGAGCTAATGGAAGGGAAAGAGCGCTTTTCGTGGGCGGACTTTGTGCGGATCAAGTACGATCGGCAATATCCCCGGCAGGGGGCCGCCGCTCAAATATGGCAAAGTTTGGCGAGTTTGCCGGACACCTCGGACCCCTTTCTGATGGAGGCGCTGCGGGTAGTACGCCAATGGGACTTATCAGGGGAAGGGGAGAGCCCGCAGGCGGCCCTGTGTGCCTTAGCCGTCCAATGGGCCGTGCGCCAGTACAAGCTGCCCGGATACAGCTGGTTAGAAACAGCTCAGACCCAAATCCCCATTGAGGGTCGGTGGAAAGCCTTGGCCTGGGCCTCTACCCAGCTCAAAAAGCATTACGGGCGGCTGGACCCTCCATGGAAAGCCGTGCAAGCCATTGAGGTTCAAGGCCGCCGGTATCCCTTAGGAGGCCTTCCTGAACAGTTAGCCCCTGCTTATGGCAACTGGGATGAGAAAAAGGGCTTCCTGCGGGTAGAAGCAGGCGATACCTACATTCAGATGGTGCGGTTTCTCCCCCGCCTACCTGATGGAACGCAGCCTATGCCCATAGTAGAGACCATCTTGCCGCTGGGGGTATCCGGGCGGCCAGACAGCCCTCATTACGCGGATCAGGTTGTCCTCTTCTATCAGGGCCAGCGTAAAACAATGACCCTCCATCCTGCCGAGATTGAAAAAAAGAAGGTGCACGTTTATACGCTCACGCCGGGTTCATGGTCTGGCTGGGCTTATGGGGAGGGGAAGTGATTATCCGCTGAGGGCCTGATCCAAAAAGTCTAAGGCTAAGGTTTCTACTTGGCCTTGGGAGGGGAGGTTGCCCATCATGCCGTACATAGCGGCGGTACGCCGAGGAGGTTCGTTGGCCCGAGCGGCTTGGGAGACCCAGCGGGCCATAGCCCGTACCCACCGCTCCGGTAAGACCCGGAGGCCCGCCCGCATAAGGTGCCTCCCCACTCGCCGAGCCAACAAAGAAGGCTGTCGCCGACGCACCTCCTCCACCGCCGCCTCCAAATCCGAAATAAACGTCTCCACTACCCGGGCATGCCCTCGGCTTACCGTTAGGTGCAAACTCGGAGGCTTCTGCTGACGGTCTAAAAACCACCCCCGCTCCGAAAGATAATCCCCAATAGCATAAATATCATACGGCGGATGGGCCCCCACGGCCAAAATAGTCATGAGGGGCTTCCCTACAATGTACAGCTCGGGTAAGCGCTCAATAGCTTCTTTGAGGCGCTGGGTGGTTTCGTAGGCTATGCGGGTAGCCTCCAAATACCCGGCCTCTCCTAAGTAGTTGAGCACGGCCCAGGCAGCGGCAATCGCTCCACCCGATCGCGTCCCCAAAAAAGTCGCCGAAGGATAAATCCCCCCTGGCCATGCCGCATATACAAAAAACTGATTTCGCCGCAGCGCCCGTGAACGGTATAAGAGTACCGAGGCCCCCTTCGGCGCATAACCGTACTTGTGGAGGTCCACAGAAAGAGAAGTAACCCCTTCCACCCGAAAGTCCCATGGCGGCACAGAATGACCTAACTTCTCCAAGAAAGGCCACACCATACCCCCTATGCAGGCATCCACGTGAAGCCACAAATCATGGCGGCGAGCCACTTCGGCAATCTGGGGGATAGGGTCCATCACGCCATGGGGATACGAGGGAGCCGAAGCCACCAGCAGAATGGTACGCTCCGAAATAGCCGCCTCCATAGCCGCTACATCAGCAGAACCGTCCGCAGTAGTAGGCGTATGCACGACCTTTAGACCTAAGTAATGCGCCGCTTTGTCAATGGCAGGATGAGCCGAAATAGGCGCCACCACCTCCATCTGAGAAAGATACGGCCGCTGCGAAGCCGCATAGTCCCGGGCCGCCTTAAGCGCTAAAAAAAGACTTTCCGTGCCGCCGCTCGTCATCACCCCGGCCCCCTCCGAAGGCACATGTACCAGACCCCCCACCATCTCTATCACCTCCCGCTCCATCTGCCGCAAACTCGGAAAAGCCATCGGATTCAGAGCATTCTCCGCAATGTAAAGCCCATAAACCTGCTGAACCAGCTCATGCAGCTCAGGACTATGATAATACACCAAGCTCCATACGCGACTACCCACCGCATCTACATCATTTCTTTTGCGACGAAGGATTTCCTCAAGTATAGCCTCCTTAGGCTGGCCATGCGGCGGCAAACGACGCTTACTCATACCTACCCAAAGATACAAACCTTAATCCCCCACAAGAAATGGCCTCTGATGATAGCGCTTTGGAGTTATGCCATTTCCTGATATAGAGTTTCTTTTTGGGCGGCGCCAGCCCCCTACGGGGGCTGGCGCCGCCCCAGCACGGGGCCGCCGCCCCCCAAAATACCACCGACCCGCATTCGGAAACTCTTCGCATCCAATTGGTATTATGCGAACAACGAGGCAAAATAGCCTGATAAGCTTGCCAAAAGTCCGCATAAAACCGCTCCACCTTATACCGCTTCCCGCCCCTTGGCTGCAGGCCCCCACCACAAAATCCAACACTTCCCCCCTCTCCCTATCCACACCCACCCATACCCACCATCGCTACATAAGTACAAAGCTCACCCATCGCCACCTCCGCACCTCTTCCGGCTTTGCCTCCTTTCGCATAGCCCCTATCGCTCTCCCCCACCGACGAACCCACTGGATGACCGTCACAT
>Ga0308393_1000413_pt1 | contig 22619 bp, 19 predicted proteins | sample Hotspr2Sampleee2_FD_202364 | JGI IMG/M metagenome (GOLD analysis project Ga0308393, IMG submission 202364) | Hot spring phototrophic mat microbial communities from Mushroom Spring, Yellowstone National Park, Wyoming, United States - 20050630_ee2 ... | reverse complement strand
CATCAGCAACTGCCGGCGCCAATTGCATGATCGGCTCGGCTTGCTGGCGCAGCCGCCACAGCGCGCCGATGCCGAACAAGGCGATGAGCATCACCACGTAGTTGGCGATCTCCCACGTCCGTCGCTCGCCGTCGGTGAGGGGGACGAGGGTGCGCGTGACGGTGCCGCGGCTGCGGATGTCCAGCAGCTCCAGGTCCTCCACCGACCAGTCGGTCACGTTTTGGATGAACTGCAGACTGTTGAGGTAGCGCTCTTGGCCCAACTGGGCAGAGAGGTTCATCAGCGCGTCGTTCAAAAATTCGGCGCTGCCGATCACTACCAGGCGCGCGGTGTCGGGGGATTGCTCGATGGTCGCGCCCACCGGGATGGCCGGCTCAGGCGTGGGCGTCGGCTCCGGCGTTGCGCCCGGCAGCGGCGTCGGGGCGGGGGTGGGCGTGGCCTGCAGTGGCGAAGGCTTGCCCTTGAAGAAGCTCTCAAATGTTCCCTGCACAGCCACTGCCAGCGGGTAGGACTTGCGCTCCCCTTCAACCGGAAAGCCAAACTCCGGGTTCGCTGCGAAGTTCGGTTGGATGTCGGTGCCAGTGCGCAGCCAGGCCTGGTCGGTGGAGCGCAGGAGTGTGGTGACCTTGCGCGCCTTGTTCTTCTCAGCGTCCACTTCGATCGGCGAGACGAAGTTCATTGTCACCGCCGGCAGGCGCGACACAATCGGGCTGCTGCGATCCATCGCGTCCGGTCGCACGTCCACGAAGAAGGGATAGCGCACAGCTTGAATCTCGCGCACGGTGATCCCGCCTAGGTTACGGTTGACCTCAACTGGGAAGGGTTCGTTGCGCGGATCCATCACCAGGCTCTGGCCGACTTTGATTCCATAATGCGTCAGCAGCTCATCCAGGCCGGTGGTGACTTGTTCCAACATCGGCGAGCCGAAGTCTAGTCGCAGCGCGTATGGCCCGCCGGCGATCACTACCGAACCGCCTTGCATCAGGTACTGGTCAATCGCGTAGCGCGCCTTCTCGTCCAGATTGCGCGGGCCGATGATGACCAGCGTGTTCACGTCTGGTGGGACACGGCCGGTGGATAAGTCCACGTCGCGGACGGTATATTCGCGGCTGAGCTGCTCGCGGATCAGCCGCCAGGTGTTGGGCGAAGGCGCGCCGAACATGCTCGGTGGGGCGGGCGGCGTCCACAGCCCAACCACGTTCAGGAAGCCGCCAACATTGCGCTTGAGCGCGGACTCAACGGCGGTACGGATGGAGATCTCTGTAAAGTCGCTCTCTGGATATACTGCCTGGGCTTTACCGTCTATCTCCAGCAGCAAGTTGAGATAGAAGGTCTCCGGGCTAAAGAGGCTGACCGGCGTGGGCGGGATCGCGTAGCGCTCGGCCAGCACCTTGCGGTTCAGCGCTGCGTTCGGTTGATCGGGATCGATCACCTGATACTCGAACTTGCCGCCTGACTTCATCTGGATTTCCTTAGCGACTTTCTCCATCAGCTCTGGCACATCCTTGAGCGGCTCGGGCAGGGTCTGCGCAGTGGCGATGATGCTCAGGCGGGCCGGCTGCTCCAGCGCTGCGAATACCGACTCGATGCCGCGGAAGCCACTGGTCACCCGCTTGATCGAGCGCGTGAGGTCGTACTCCAGGTTGCGCAGCCGGACGTCAATGCTGCCGTCGCGCCGTTGCTCGACCTCGATCAGGTCGCGGAAGTTCAACACTGTATTCTGGTCGCCATAGCGCACGAGGATGTCGAAGTAAGTGTTGATGACGGAGGCCTCGTAGCGGCCGGCCACCTGGACGGGGGTTGGCTGAATGCCATAAGTGCGGGCGGCTTCGGTCTCGAGTTCAGGATTAGTGATCGGGTCAATCACCTCCGCAGTGACCCGCCCACGGCCAGCGATCTGATATTCGCGCAGCAGGTCGCGCACCCGCGGCGTCAACGGCGCCAGCAGCGGGTGGGTCTTTTCGCTGATGTAGGCGCGGATCAGCAGCGGCTCCTGGAGGTTGTTCAACAGGTTGAGCGTAGCCGGCGAGAGGCTGAACTCGCGCTGTGCGGTGAGGTCAGCGCGCAAGGCTTGCAAGGGCGCCATCCACAGGTTGGCCGCAGCCAGGTTCAGCACTAGGAGGACGCTGGTCAGGTTCGCCGTGCGGCGGTATGTTGCCGTGCGTGGGCCAAAGCTCCAGCGCTTGCGGTCCAGCGACCAGGCGTTGAGGACAAGGAAGATCCCGGACAGCGAAGCGTAATAGACCAAATCGCGCAGGTCAATCACGCCGCGCTCGATGCTCTCAAAGCGGCTACCGGTTCCCAGCGAGCGCAGGAATTCGCCGGTGACGCCGCCGACGAAGTCAACAAAGCTGGGGTTGCCGATCAGATAGAACACGCCACATACCAACACCGTCAGGATGAGTGCGACGATCTGGTTATCCGTGCGGGAGGAGACGAACAGCCCGATCGCTGCGTAGGCCGCGGCCAGCAGGAGCGCAGCCAAGTAACCGCCGATCACCGGCCCCCAGTCCAGGTTGCCCAGCAACGCCACAGTCAGAGTGAGCGGCAGGGTGAGGGCCAGCGACACGGTCACCAGGCCCATCACGGCCAGGAACTTGCCCAACACCAGCTTCCAGGTCGGCACTGGCAGAGTCAGGAGCATCTCGATAGACCCGCTGCGCTGTTCCTCGCTCCATTGGCGCATGGTCAGTGCGGCCACCAAGAAGATCAACAGCGCCGGCATCCAGCGGAACAGCGGGCGCATCTCGGCCACGCCGCGAGCGAAGAAGGTCTCCGCCCAGAAGAAGATGAATAAGCTGGCCGCCAGGAAGACGCCGATGAAAATTAGCGCCTGCGGCGAGCTGAAGTAGTTATTCCATTCCTTGCGCGCGGTTGCTAAGATGGTCTTCATAACAGTGCCTCCTCGTCTTCTTATGCGCGGGTAGCTAGCTCGTTGAAGACGCTCTCCAACGTGCGCGTGTCGGCGCGCAGCTCGCGCACGGGCCAGCCCATTTGGGCCGCAGCAGCGAACAACGCCGGACATAGATCAGCATCGCCATCGCCATAGATGCGGTAGCTGGGCCCGTTGGCAGTAGGCAGCCGCTCGGCGCGCTTGACCCCACGCACCTGCCGCACGGCTGACTCGAAGCCCTCAACCGGACGCTGAAGGGTGAGGATAGCGTTCTGGGTAGCGGCCAGCTCGGCCAGTCGCGCGTCGGCCTTGATCTGACCATTCATGATGATAATGGCCCGATGGCACACCGCTTCCACCTCTGGCAGGATGTGGCTGGAGAACAACACCGTGCTATGCTGAGCCAGTCGGCGGATGAGCTGCCGGATCTCCACCAACTGCGTGGGGTCCAGACCGATGGTTGGCTCGTCGAGGATCAACAGGCGCGGCTTGTGCAAGATGGCCTGAGCCAGCCCCACGCGCTGGCGCATGCCTTTGCTCAACTTGCCAATCGACCGGTTGAGAAAGCCGGCGATGTCGGTGGCGTATACGGCCTCTGAGATATAGGCCATTTGCTTTTCGGGCGGGATCTGGCGCAATTCGGCCATCATCTTTAGATAAGCCTGTACCGACATGTCCGGATAGAGAGGGGTGTTCTCCGGCAGATAGCCGATGCGCGCTTGCACTTCCAGGCGATGGGTGAGCACGTCCAGACCGTCCACCTCAACGCTGCCCTCGTCCGGTTGCAGATAGCCGGTGAGGATTTTGATGATCGTGGACTTGCCAGCGCCGTTTGGGCCGAGCAGACCGACGATCTCGCCGGCTTGGACCTGAAAGCTGACCCCGCGCAGCGCTTGGATTGAGCCGTATGACTTGGTTAAACCTTCGACGCGGATCATGGCGCTCCTCCTTGCTGAGTCACTCGCAACGCGGATACACTAACCGGAACGGCGTGCGCAGTGGTGAACTTCTCGTTCAACAATAAGACACCAAGGGCAAAGAATGCCCGCATCGTGTTAGAAACAGATTAACACCCCTCGGCGATGACAAAACGATCCGACGTTTGGCTGATGCTCCCCGTTCTGCTGCTGGCAGCGGCGTTGCGCTGGGCAGCGCTGCCGGAGATGACGGACATGCTGGGCTTCGATGAAAGCGCCTATGCTGCTGATGCCGCGGCATGGCTGGCCGCGCCGCGCCCAACGCCGTTCTTTCCCGCCAATAATGGACGCGAAGGCGGCTGGATCTACCTGCTGGCCGGCTTTGCAGCCGGCGCAGGCCTTTCGCCCTTCACCGTGCGACTGGCCGCTGCCTTCGTCGGCGTCCTGGCGGTCGCGGCGACGTATCGCCTGGGCAGGGCGATGTTCGGCCGTCGCGCCGGCTTGGGCGCGGCGGCGAGCATGGCGGTCCTCTACTGGCCGGTCCATCTTAGCCACATCGCGATGCGCGCCAATCTGCTGCCGATGCTTGGCGCGTTGAGCCTGGCTTGCCTGTTGGGTGCGATCCGCAGCCGCCGGCTGGGGCTATGGATCGCAGCCGGCCTTTTTGGCGGCCTGCTGATTTACAGCTATACCTCGGCCTATGTGTGGGCTGCGCTGGTCGGGCTGTTGCTCCTCGTTTTTGCCCTGCGCGGGCAGCGCGGCGCGCGCGGCGCGTTCTTCTTGATGGTCGGCATCGCCCTGCCGATGGCGATCTACGCCTGGCAACACCCAAATCAAGTCCTCCAGCGGGCGGGGCAGTCGGCGGTGCTGAGCGGCCCAGCCGTGCTCGGCGCCCTGGATGCCTGGCTGCGGGCCTGGCTGGTTCGCGGCGACATCCTCTTGAATCACAACATCCCAGGTCGGCCTATCCTCGATCCAGCGGCCAGCGCGCTGTTTGCGATTGGGCTGCTCAGCCTAGCCCGTCGGGCGCGCTGGCAGGTCAGTTTGATCGGCGCGCTGGCCGGCATCTCGATCCTGCCGTCGTTGCTGAGCGAATTCCCGCCGCACTTCCTGCGCAGCATCGGCCTGACCGTGCCGATCGCGCTGGTGATGGGGCTTGGCGCGGCTGCCTTGCCGGCAATGGTCAGCGCGTTGACCCGACCCGCGCCAGCCCAAGCAGCCGCCGTGCGCGCAGCCGGCTGGGTGGCTGTGGGACTCATCACGATTACCGCGGCGCACACTGCGCGCGACTTTCGCCTGGTCTGGCTCAAGCTGCCGGCCATTGACGCGCAGTTCGAGCGGCCCATCCACCGCGCAGTTGAAGCGCTGCGCAGCGGCGCAGTGGGCGATCCCAATGCGCCGATTTACTTCGTCCCTTATGAACTCACCCATCCGGTGATCCAGTTCAGCCGTCATCGCCTGGCTGGTCAACGAGTCGGCGCCTTCGATGGTCGCGCTTGCTTGGTGGTCTCTCAAAAACCGGCGACCTACGTCGTCGCGCAGGACATGATGACGACGCTAGCTGCTGCGCTAGAGCCTTGGGGGCGCACATCAACGCATGCACAGCGCGCCAGCGCTGCGATTCTTCAATTGTCGCCGGAGATAAGCCGGCTGATAGGCGAAGCGGACTGGGTCACTCGTTTTGGCGGGGCGCTCGAGGCCCGCGCGACAACGCCTGCTGCGCTGGCCGTCGCGCGCGGGGAGCGGTTGACGTGGTTGCTGCGCGTTCGCGCCCTGCGCCCGCTCCCCAGGCCATATAGCCTGTTCGTCCACCTCTATCGCGTCGGCGAGGATGGCAGCGCGGACGAAGGGAGGAAGTGGGCGCAAGGCGATCAACAGATTTGCGCCTCGTACCCGACCACCCTTTGGCAGGCTGACGAGGTCATCATCCAACCCTATCACTTGGTGTTACCAGGAGACCTACCCGCTGGGCGCTATCAGGTGGCCATCGGCATATACGACAGCGAATCGGGCGAGCGCTTGAGCAGCGAGGATGGGACGAGCTACGCGGTCATGACCACCTTATTAGTGGATTGACGTAGCGAAGCCGCGTCTCACAGCGTTCTCATCAACCTACAGAAGAATAGTCGCTCATCCTAACGGCAAGGCGATGGTGGAGCAGGGTATGGCGAGGCAGGGCGATGGCTGAGCATAACGATAGCGCGCCCCGCACCGCTGGGTGGCAGCCAGCACATAAGTTGCGCACGCCTTTAGCGTTCACCGCCGGCATCCTGGCAGCCCTGGTCGCGCTGGTGATCTACAGCGCGCTTGCCCCCGCGCCAGCAACAGTAACCATGCGCGACGTAAATGATGCGATTGCCCGAGCGATGGCCTCGGCCACGCCGCGGCCGGCCTTGTCGGTGAGCGTTTATCAGGCCGTCGCGCCATCGGTGGTGTTGATCCGAGCGCAGGGCGGCGCGCAGCGCGCTGGCGCACGCTCAGACGGCGAACTGCGCGAGCTGGGCAGCGGCGTGATCGTCAACGAACGCGGCCTCATCCTCACCAGCCTGCACGTCGTCGAGAACGCTACTAACATCCTGGTGACCTTCGCCGACGGCAGCGAAGCCCCTGCGCTGATCATCGCCGATCAGCCGGAGAACGACATCGCGGTGCTGCGCCCCTTGCGGCTGCCGGCGATGCTGGCCCCAGCCACGCTCGGCAACCCGAACGCCCTGCGCGTAGGCGATGAGGCGTATGTCGTCAGCAACCCGCTTGGCCTGCGCGGCTCGCTGAGCGCCGGCGTGATCTCCGGCCTGAAGCGATCGTTTAAGCCGCAGAACCGCGCTCGCAAGTTGGAGAATCTGATCCAGTTCGACGCTGCGGTCAACCCTGGCAGCTCGGGCGGCCCGTTGCTCAATCGCTACGGACAGGTCGTGGGCATCGTGACGGCGCTGGCCAACCCCAGCGGCGGAGACTCCTTCAGTGGCATTGGCTTTGCCGTGCCGATAGACATCGCTGGCGGTGCTGTAGGTGCGCCGCTGTACTAACCAAGATTTAAGGAGATTAGCGTCTATGGCGGTCGAGAAGACTGAACCCCGAACCGTGGTCGAGCGGTTGATCTACGAAGTCAAGAAGGTGATCGTCGGGCAAGATTACCTCCTAGAGCGGCTGGCGGTGGCCTTGCTCGCCCGCGGCCACATCCTGGTGGAGGGCGTGCCTGGGCTGGCCAAGACGATGACGATCAAGACGCTGGCCGAGGCGATCGGCGGCAGCTTTAAGCGCATCCAGTTCACCCCGGACCTGGTGCCGGCGGACTTGGTCGGCACGCGCATCTACAACCAGAAGACTGGCGAGTTTAACGTCGCCCTAGGGCCGGTCTTCGCTAATTTGCTCCTGGCCGACGAGATCAACCGCGCGCCGGCCAAGGTGCAAAGCGCGCTGCTGGAAGTAATGCAGGAGCGCCAGGTCACCATCGGCGGGGAGACCTATAAAGTGCCTAGCCCGTTCCTGGTGATGGCCACTCAGAACCCGATCGAATCCGAAGGCACCTATGACCTACCCGAGGCGCAAGTCGATCGCTTCATGCTCAAGGTGCTGGTGGACTACCCTACGCCCACCGAAGAATTCGTCATCGTCGAGCGCATGACTAGCAGGCTGGAGCCAGTGCAGAAGGTGCTCACTACTGAACAGCTTCTGGACTTACAGCAGCGTGCCCAGCAGGTATATGTTGACCCGGCGCTGATCGAATATGCCGTCCGCGTCGTCGGCGCCACGCGCCGGCCCGAAGACGTGGGCCTGAAAGACCTCAAGCGCTACATTACGTTCGGCGCTAGCCCTCGCGCGTCCATTAACATGATCCTGGCGGCCAAGGCGCTGGCGTTTGTGCGCGGTCGGGCTTATGCGCTGCCGGATGACGTGGCTGACATGACGCTCGATGTGTTGCGCCACCGCATTGTGCTCTCCTACGAGGCGCTCTCGGAACAGGTCACCAGCGATGCCGTGATCAAGAAGATCCTCGACCGCATCCCGCTACCTGCAGTGCCATTGTATGAGCACGCCAACAGTCGCGTCCCTGCCTAATCAGACGCCGGAGCGTATCCTTCAGCGCCTGGACTGGTACGTGGTGCGCCGGCTGGATGGTCTGCTCCAAGGCCGCTACCGCAGCCTGTTCCACGGCCATGGCCTGGACTTCGCTGAGCTGCGCGAGTACCAACATGGCGACGATATCCGCTACATTGACTGGAACGTCACAGCGCGCTTGGACGCCCCCTATATCCGCAGCTATCTGGAGGAGCGGGACGTCCTAGCGTGGTTTCTGGTGGACCTCAGCCCTTCGATGGACTTCAGCAGCAAGCGTCAGACAACAATAGACCTGGTTGCCGTGCTGGCGCGTCTGCTCAACCGACTTGGCAACCGCACAGCGGCGCTGCTTTACGATGGGCGCAGCGTGCGCGCGATTCCAACTGGCAGCGGTCGGGCGCACGTCCTGCGCATCATCAACGACTTGCTCCGCTATCCGCGGACAGCGCGCGCACCGTTCACCGACCTAACGCCGTTCTTTCAGACTGCGCTGGCGGCCCTTAAACGTCGCTCGCTGGTTTTTGTGATCTCCGATTTCATCAGCGCGCCCGGCTGGGAGCAGGCGCTCAGCCGGCTCAATCAGCGGCACGAGGTGTTGGTCATCCAACTCTGGGATCCATCCGAGGCGCAGTTGCCTGAGCTGGGTCTGGTCGTGGTGGAGGACGCCGAGACCGGTGAGCAGATCATCGTGGACACCAGCGACCTGGCTTTGCGCCATCGCTTTGAGGAGGCCGCCCGTCGGCGCGCAGCGATGCTCGACGCGGCGTTCAAGCACGCTGGCGTGGACGTGCTGGTGCTCTCCACCGCGGAAGACCTGGTCGGCGCGCTGGTCCGCTTCGCCACCCGCCGCCAATATCGCCGGAGGTGAGGCTCACATGTCGTTCCTCTGGCCGTGGATGTTGCTGTCGCTGTTGGCGCTGCCTTTGCTGATCTGGCTCTACGGGCGCACCCAAGCGCGCCGGCGGCGGCTCCTCGCCCGCTACGCCGGCAACCAACCGATCGAGACATGGCAGCGCCACGTCCCGCCGGCGCTGCTGATGGCCGGCTTGGCCATCCTCGCCATTGCGCTGGCACGTCCGCAGATGACGCTGAGCCTACCGCGCGCCCAGGGCACGCTCATCCTGGCCTTCGATGTCTCCGGCAGCATGGCCGCCGACGACATCCCGCCGACGCGCATGGAGGCTGCGAAAGCGGCGGCGCGCGAATTCGTGTCGCGCCAACCGCCCACCGTGCGCATCGGTATGGTGGCCTTCAGCGAAAGTGGCCTGGCTGTCCAGTCGCCCACGGACGATCGTCAAGCGCTGCTGGCAGCTATCAACCGGCTGTCGCCCGCGCGCGGCACGTCGCTGGCTAGTGGCATCCTGGCTGCATTGGCGATGATTGACGACTTGAATAAGCAGGAGCCGACCAACTACTACAGCAACCGCCCGCCGCAGCCCCGCCCCACGCCGACCCCAATGCCGGCTGGCGTCTATCAACCAGCAGTAGTGGTGTTGATCTCCGACGGTGAGAACACCACTGATCCTGACCCCATACTGGCTGCGGAAGCGGCTGCCTACCGCGGGGTGCGCATCCACACGATTGGCGTGGGCAGTCCGGAGGGCGCACGGCTGAACATTGATGGCTTCATCGTCCAAACCCAGCTAGACGAAGCGATGCTGCAATACATTGCGCAGCGCACAGGCGGGACATACTACAACGCGCAGCGCGGGGATGAGCTGCGTGCCATCTACGAGAGCATCGGCTTCACGCTGTTGACCACGCCCGAAGCCACTGAGGTTACTGCGCTCTTGGCCGGTTTAGGGATGATCGCAATGCTGATCGGTGGAGGGTGGTCACTGATGAGGTCCAGTCGGTTGCCCTGAGCAAAGGAGTGTGGACATGAGTCTGCTTTGGCCGGGATTTCTGATTGTGCTTGTGGTTATCCTGTTGCTGGCCGTGGCCTATGTGCTGGCCCAGCGCCGCCGGCGGCGCTTCGTCCTGCGCTATTCCAGCCTCGCGCTGATCCGCCAGGCGCAGCCGCAGGCCGCGCACTGGCGGCGGCACGTGCCCCCCGCCTTGTTCTTGTTGGCGCTGACCAGCCTGGCCCTGGCGCTGACGCGGCCGATGACCGTCTTCGCGGTGCCGTCCAACAAGACCACCATCATCATGGCGATGGACGTCTCGCGCAGCATGTGCTCCACCGACATCAAGCCTAACCGTCTAGTGGCGGCGCAAAACGCAGCGCTGACGTTCATCGAGAATCAACGGCCTGATGTGCCGATCGGGATCGTGGCGTTCGCCGGCTTCGCCGAGCTGATCCAGCCGCCCACCACCGACCGCGACGCCCTACGCGAGGCGATCCTGGGCCTGGTCACCGGCCGCCGCACAGCGATCGGCAGCGCTATCCTGAAATCGATCGAAGCGATCGCGGAAGTTGACCCAGAGGTGGCGCCGCTCGCAGCCGACCTCTCGCCGCCGGCGCAGCCGGTCGCGCCAGGCCAACTGGCCCCACACGTCATCGTCCTGCTCACTGATGGCGCCAGCAACACCGGCCCAGCGCCGGAGGTCGCCGCACAGCAAGCGGCCGACCGCGGCATTCGCGTGTATACGATCGGCTTTGGCACTGAGCAAGGCGGCGAGATGCCCAACTGCAATCCGGGCCAGGTGGGCAACGAGCCAGGAGGCAGTTTTGGGATGGGGAGCGGCATGGGCTGGGGCCAATTCCGGCGCGGCATTGACGAGGAGACGCTCAAGCGCGTGGCGGCCATGACCTCAGCGGAATATTACTCTGCCGAGAGCCTGGAAGAGCTGCTGCAGGCTTTTCGCGACCTGCCCACTCAGTTCATTGCTAAATACGAGACGATGGAGGTCAGCGTCGTCTTCGTCGCGCTCGGCGCACTGCTGGCGGCGCTGGCGTTCGTACTCGCCCTGCGCTGGCAACCGCTGCTCTGAACGCTCAGCAGGTGCGGTGCTGTTGTCCAATTCTCGTTTGTGCCTTGTCTCGCGCCGGGTGCGTTCACCAATAGGGGCATCTTCCACAAGCCATGCTGCCAGCGAAGGCAGATCTCCAGGGTTTTGCCCCTGGCTGTGAATGCACCCCTCGCGCCAATGGTACGGTAAGCTGCTGTGCCATGCGCAAGTGGGTAGTCCTAAGCATTGGGTTGTTGATCGCTTGCAGCGGCGCGCCTGCCGGCGACCCCGCCAAGCGCATAGAGAGCTACCTTCAGGCCCGCGTGCAGGGCGATGTGAATCGCATGATCGCGCTCTCCTGCGCCGACTGGGAGGCTAGCGCGCGCCTAGAGGCTACCTCGATACAAGGGCGCAGCCCAGCGCTGGAAGGGCTGGCCTGCCGGGCGGATGAACCAGAGGGCGGGACGGTCTTCGTCGCCTGCGCCGGAAGGATCATCACCAGCTACGACGGCGAGCGCCGCGAGTTCGACCTGGCCGAGCGGCAGTTCAAGCTGGTGGCCGAGGCCGGCGAGTGGCGCATGTGCGGCTATCGCTAGCCCAGCACGCCCAGCGCCCGCAGCACTCGGTCCAGCGCCTGAAGCGTCAGCAGGTTGCGCACCGTCGCGCCATAGCGCAGATGCTCGCCGCGAAAGACATCGGCGCGCCCATCTGGCGGCAGGCTGAGGTGGGTGGTGTCCTTTGGGTTAACGCCCAGATCCGGTAGGTCGGCCAAGGCGCGGTTCAAATTCAGCAGCGGCACTTGGTAATCCTGCGCCACTTTGACGACGATCTGGTTGAGCTGGCGGGACTTGGCTGGGTTCTCTGGGCGGGTGGGGAAGGTGCTCAGCAGGGGTATGGTGCCGGCGTCCAACGTCTGGCTGACGATAGTGCGCAGGTAGAAATCGTAGCTGGGGAGATCAGTCGTATTCACGTCGTTCGTCCCGAACATGATGATGGCAAAGGCCGGACGCGAGACGCGCAGCTCGCAGGCCAGTGGGGACTCGTTTGCCTGACACCATTCCGGGTTGGCCCACGTGGGATCGAGCGGGCCGGCGACGTTGAACCCACCGGCAGCAGCCAGCCCTGGCGTAGCAAAGGAGTCAGCGCCCCACGGCTGCCCGCTATGTGCGCGGGTTGGGACGCCCAGGAAGTGCTCGATGACCGGCTTTAGCTCCGCGTAATCGCCCAAATCGAAGCGGCCAGCGCTGAGCGGGACGAGGAAGTAGGGGTTGTCGGTCATACAATCGCCCAGCTTGGCCAGGACGCGGGGCTGGTTGCCGCGCGCTTGCCCAGCTCGATACACCGCGCGCAGCGACTCAGCCATCGCCGGCGTGATCTCCGGCAGGATAGGCAAAGCGTCTGGGTTGATCTCAGTAACTGCCGCCGGGTCGAAGCGCCCGAAGACAGGCGGATCAGAAGACTTTTGCGCACTGCCGCAGGCGCTCAGCAGGGCGATCCCCACGAGCGTCCCAAGTAGCCTCTTCACGGATCGCGAATTCTAAGATAATCCCATCACCATGGATGAGCGCGCGATTCAGTTCCTTAAACGACTCCTCAGCACGCCGGGGCCGTCCGGTGACGAGACCGCAGCCGCCCGCGTCTGGCGAGACGAAGCTCAGGCTTTCGCTGACGAGGTGCGCACCGATGTTCGCGGCAACACCTTCGCCTTGCTAAAGGGCGACCTGCCGCGCGTGCTGCTGGCTGGTCATATTGACGAGATCGGCGTGATGGTCACCCACGTAGACAGCGATGGCTTTCTGTGGTTTGCGCCGGTAGGCGGCTGGGACGCGCAGGTGCTGGTTGGGCAGCGCGTGCGCTTGCTCGGCCGGCAGGGTGAGGTAATCGGCGTGATCGGCAAGAAGGCCATTCACCTGATGAAATCCGACGAGCGCGAGCGGGCCAGCAGGATCGAGGACCTCTGGATTGACATTGGAGCCAAAAACCGCGACGAAGCGCTGGCGCAGGTGCGGGTGGGATCGGTAGGCGTGATTGATGCGCCGGTGTATGAGTTCCCCAATGGTCGAATCGTCTCGCGCAGCATTGACAACCGCATCGGCGCGTTTACCGTGCTGGAAGCGTTGCGCGCGCTGGCGCACGAGCGGCCCGCGGCGACCGTCGCGGCTGTTGCCACAGTGCAGGAGGAGATCACTTTCGCCGGCGCGCGCACTTCAGCCTTCGCCTTCGACCCGCAGGTGGCGATCGTCGTGGACGTGACCCATGCGACTGACCATCCAGAAGCCAGCAAGCGGCAGATGGGCGAGATAAGGTTGGGTGGCGGGCCGGTGATCTCGCGCGGCTCGGCCGGCAGCCCAGTGGTGTTCGAGATGCTGGTGAGCCTGGCTGAGCGCGAAGGCATTCCATATGTCGTGGAAGCCAGCCCGCGCGCCACTGGCACCGACGCAGACGCGATTCACCTCTCGCGGGGCGGCGTGGCAACCGGCATCATCTCGATCCCCAACCGCTATATGCATTCGCCCAACGAGATGATCGCGCTGGAGGATGTTGACCACGCCGTGAGGCTGATCGCGGCGTTTGCGCGGACGCTGAGTGCTGAGACGGACTTCGTGCCGCGCTGAGTTTACTGGGTGACGACCGGCACGCGCAGGGCGTTGCCGGTGACGGTCACATTGCGGGCGGCTACCCAACCCGTGCGCGCGTCGAGCTGGATCTGCCACCATTGACCGTCGGCGCTGCGCCCGATCACCAGTGCAGATTGCATCGGGCGCAGTGCGCCGATGGCGCGGAACTGCGTCCCTGGCCCGCTGCGGATGTTCACGCTGGCGCCAGTGCGCACGACGATGCGCGGCGCTTCGTCCGCTGTCTGCTGTGGGGCGGGCTTATCCGGTTGCGAATCCACCTTCGGCTGAACCGCCTCTCGGCTCACCCACGCCAGCTGGCCGGTGCGCGGCATCTGAAACTGTAGCCATGCGCCGTCCAGGCTGCGGCCGAGCGCCTGCACCTCGCTGCCGCTGCTCAGCCGGCCGAGGACGCGCGCGCGAGCGTTGGGCGCGCTGTAGGCGATCGCTCCCCTGCTTGCTGAGACGACGAAGACGGTTTGGCTCAGCGTGAGCGCCCCCGTCGGCGCCGGGCTGCCTGCCAACAGCACGGTAGCTGTCGGTGCTGTATTCAGAGATGCAACCACGGCTTCTTTGAGCGACTCGACATCGGTGACGACGACCGACTGGGCGAGCGGCGCCATCGTCGTCGGCAGTGGCTGCGGCGCGCGCGCCTCGATTGGCTGGCTGCCCGCTGCCTGGAGCGAAGCGGCGTAGTAACACGTGTTGAAATCCGGGCCGACGATGATGGTGAAGCGCGGCCCGCGTCCTGCCTGGCCGCGGACGACGCTGTCCTTGCCCAGCTTAAAGCTCTTTAAGAGCACGTCCAGCCCATTGCCTTTGTCAGAGGTGCTGTGGTCGAGGACGACCGTGCGGGTGAATGGCCGGTCGGCAGGGCGAATGTCAGTCACCACAAACCCCACTTCCTTCAAGCGGTCGGCGGCGACCAGCGCGAAGCCCGGATCGCCTGTGCCGTCTCGCACAGCTACTGGGATGCCCTCGTTAACGCGCTGGTTGAGCGCGACGTTGAGTGCCTTCTGTATGTATTCATGGCGGTTCCAGCGGTTCTTCGGCATCCCCTCCAGCGCCGCGCCGGCGGCGTCATCGCCAGCCAGGTAGAAGCTGCGTACCACCGCGTCGCCGATCTTGTCTACGACCTGCGCGTAGCGCAAGATAGCCTCTAGGCTTAGGTCGGTCTCCACCTCGGTGTGCACAGCGTTGTATAGCTCGGTCAGTTTGGTGAGCGATCCGACCTGGCGGATCCTGGCGAGCAGCGCGCGCACCATGCGCTGTTCGCGCCGGCCACGGTCAATATCCCCACCCGGGATGTCGAAGCGCGCCCGCACATAGGCCAGCGCTTGCAGGCCGTTCATGCGATAGACACCCGGTTTGGGCAGATTGATGCGCAGCAGTGGCACGCGCGAACCCGCTGGCCATACTTCGCCGGTGAAGGTGTCCACGTAATCTTTGGTCACCGTGCTGCCGCCGATATAGTGGGGGTCACGCGGGAAGGTGTGTTGCAGAGGACAGGTGACGAATACATCCACGCCCCCCAGCACGTCAACAGCGCGCACCAAGCTGGTGAAGTTCACCGCGGCGTAATGTTCAACGTCCAGCCCGAAGTTGTAGCGAATGGTCTGCTTGAAGAGGTCAGGACCGCCGACTGCGTAGGCTTGGTTGATCTTCATCACGCCCACGCCCGGCACATACGCTGGCGTGTCGCGCGGGATTGAGAGCAGCGTGACCGCCGGTATGTTGAGGTTGACGCTGGCGATGATGATGACATCGGTGTTCCTGAAGTTGCGCGTCGGGCGCTTGTCCACGCCCAGCAAGGCGATGTTGAACGTGCCGGACGGCAAAACCACTTTTGGTATCGGTGGCGGGACGGTCGGGGTTGGATCGGGCGCAGCCTCAGCCGCTGGTGCTGCGTCGGTTTCCTGCGATCGCATCGGTTGCTGGGCAGTAGTCGGTGTGCCAGCAGGCCGCTCAGCCGCGGGCGTGCCCTGCCCCCATGCAGCCAGCGGACCAAAGCCCAGCGCACCAGCGAGCAGCCCCACAGTCAGCCAACAGGAGATGGGCGAGCGTTTGATTGCTGGGTGAAAGCAGCGCAACGATTTAAGGCGGGGTGAACATCTGGTTGGTGTCCAAGGCATGCGCCAGCTCATCTCGCAGGGCAGCGGAAGGTCGCGCTTGCCTCTGCAGGTTGTAAGCCCGGATTATAATTAGTCCAACTCGCCCAGGTGGTGGAATTGGCAGACACGCTATCTTGAGGGGGTAGTGCCGAAAGGCTTGCAGGTTCAAATCCTGTCCTGGGCATCCGCGATCCTGGCTAAAAGCCAGGATCGCTGGCTTTTATAGGATGGCGGCCAGGCTGCGCGCATACATCGGTACCTACAGCGATGTTCAACGCGAAGGCCTCTTCGTCTTTGACTTGGATGGCGATAGCGATCCGCAATTGCGCAGTGCGGTTGCCGGCCTGGCTAACCCATCATTCCTCGCCCTTCATCCCTCTAGGCGCTTCTTGTATGCCGTCCACGAGACCGACGATGGGGCGGTGAGCGCGTTCGCCCTGGATGTAGATACTGGCACGCTGCGCTTCCTGAACCGGCAATCCTCTGTCGGCTGTGGCCCATGTCATCTGACCGTGGACGCCGCTGGCCGCTTTGTGCTGGTGACCAACTATGCCAGTGGCAGCGTTGCTGTGCTGCCGATCCGCGCCGATGGCGCGCTCGCGCCGGCCTGTGACAGCGTGCAGCACCGCGGATCGAGCGCCCATCCCCAGCGCCAGACCGGCCCTCATCCTCACTCGGTTACCTTGGATCCGGCCAACCGATTCGCGCTGATTGCCGATCTGGGCCTGGACCACGTGATGATTTACCGCTTTGACGCTGCGCGAGGCAAGCTAGCAGCGCACACACCCTCGTTCGTGCCGTTGCGGGCCGGTGCTGGCCCGCGCCACTTTGCCTTTCATCCCAACGGGCGCTGCGCTTATGTGATCAACGAGCTGGATAACACCATTGTTGTCTTCGACTACGACCCAGGCGCAGGCATGCTGCGCGAGAAGCAGCTTGTGGACACGCTGCCAGCGGGGTATGCCGACGAGAACGTCTGCGCCGATATTCACGTTGCGCCATCGGGGCGCTTTCTCTATGCCTCCAACCGCGGCCACGATAGCCTAGTCGGCTTCACTATCGCCGACGATGGCCGCTTGCAGGACCCCTGGCACGTCCCAACCGGTGGTCGCTGGCCGCGCAACTTTGCGCTTGACCCTTCTAGTCGCCACCTGTGGGTGGCCAATCAGCACAGTGACGCTATCACTCGCTTCCAGGTTGACGCAGCGCGCGGGCAACTCACGCCCGTCGGCCAACTCAGCGTCCCCCAGCCGGCTTGCATCGTGTTCGCGCAGGTGAACGCTTGACTTCCTCACACCAGCCCGTATAACCAGCCGCATGAAGATCGAATCGCAGCCCTACGGCCACCTGCCCAATGGGGCAGAGATCACCCAGTACACGCTTGCGAATGACCGCGGCATGAGCGTCCAGGTCATCACGTATGGCGGCATCATCACCGCGCTATACGTTCCAGACCGCCGTGGCGATCTGGGCGATGTGGTGCTCGGCTACGATACGTTCGATGGCTATCTGGCGAAGAACCCTTACTTTGGTTGCATCACCGGCCGCTTCGCCAACCGCATCGCTGGCGGGCGCTTTACCCTCGACGGCGTTACCTATCAACTTGCCGTAAATCACGGCCCGAACCACCTACATGGTGGCCTGGTGGGCTTCGACAAGCGGGTATGGCAGGCTGCCGTGGAACAGAGCAGCGACGCGGTCAGCCTGGTACTTGCCTACCTCAGCAAAGACGGCGAGGAGAACTACCCCGGCAACCTGTTAGTGACTGTGACCTACACACTAACCCAGGACAACGCGCTGCGCATCAGCTATCGCGCCAACACCGATCAGCCCACCATTCTTAACCTGACCAACCACACCTACTTCAACCTGGCTGGCAGCGGGACGATCCTCGATCACGAGATCACCATTAACGCCGATTGCTTTACGCCGATTGACGAGGCGATGATCCCCACTGGTGAGCTGCAGCCGGTCGCTGGCACGCCATTCGACTTTCGACAGCCGAAGCGCATCGGAGCGCACATTGATGACCCTGATGAACAGCTTCAGCGGGCTGGCGGCTATGACCACAACTTTGTCCTCAATGGGACGTCGGGCGAGCTGCGCCCAGCGGCGCGCCTCTATGACCCATCCAGCGGGCGCGTCCTGGAGGTCAGCACCACTGCGCCGGGCATGCAGCTCTACACCGGCAACTACCTGGATGGGACGATCGTCGGCAAGGGTGGGGTGACGTATGTGCGTCGGGCTGGCTTGTGCCTGGAGACACAAGGCTTCCCCGACGCGCCGAACCATCCGCACTTCCCCAGCCCGGTGTTGCGCCCCGGACAGACCTTCCACTCCGTCACCGTATTCGCCTTTGATACAGCGTAGTGTTGAGAGCGAGCTGGCGCACAGGCGATGATGCCAGCCGGGCGAGCATTACGCATGACCACTGGCGCGCCCAACAGCACTTCGCGCAACTCTGCGCCGATCGCCTCGTGATCTGGCAGGTGCGCTCTGGCTGGTGGGTGGGCGCGTCGTGCTGGTCTAGCGCACCGGCTCAGGGATCGGCGCTGCGCCGCCGGTGGGGAAGCGCAGCACCACCGCCAGGTCGGTGCGGTTCAAGTAGGGCACGAACTGCTTGATCGCTCCATTGAGCGCCGGCTCGATCAACTGCAGGCGGGTGAGTGCATCGGCAGTGTTGTTTAAAGTCTCCTCGCTCCAGCGCAGCGTGGGCAGCGGCCGGTCGTTTGACCAGAGCTTGATGCCTTCCGGCGTGGTGCGCAGGGTGAAGTGCTGTATGCCGATCTGCTGAAGCAGCCGGATGGTATCAGGCGGCAGGTTGGCCGCGCTCAGGTCAGCGCCGGCCAGGCGAGCGATCTCGGCAAAGGATACACCAGCGACTGCAGGCACCCCAGCGTCGTCGAAGCTCAGGCGCAGGCCGGCGATCAGCGAAGCGTCCACAGCCGCGCCCGGCTGCGGCAGCGCGCTGTCCAGCGGGCGTTCTGGGATCGGCGACTCGCCGGCTTTCAGCGGGAAGCGGATGACCACGTCTTGTTCCAGGCTGAGCAAGATCGGCAGGGCGACATTGCTCAGCAGCCCGCGCGTGACCTCGTCCAGTCCAGCGAAGCCGAACAGCAGGTCGCGGGCGTTATCGAAGGCGGGGCCGTCCCAGGTGAGCGGGACGAGTGGCTGACCGTTCAGCCACCAATACAGCCCATCGTTGCGGAAGAGCAGTTCGATATGCTGTACGTTCGCGTTCGTCAACTGTCCGACGGTCGCTGCGTCGATCTTGAGCAAGTTGGGATCTAGGCCGAAGAAGCTGAGCATGCCAGGATTGATGAAGCCAGCGATGTTCAGCGATCCCTGGTCGTCCACATCCACGTAGATGCGCGGGATAACCAGGCGGAAGGGGCTGCCGACGCCGCAGCCAGTGAGGATGAACGCAGCGATCACAAGGGCAGGCAGGACGCGCAGGCGCAACTGAGTCTTCATGGCTGGATGCTCCTGAACTGAATAAAGCCAGTGACATTTTACCGACGGCGGGGGAATGGGCAAATCCGAAATGCGCTCACCGGACCAACTTCCGGCGAGGATGCCAGCGCTCCTATGCTGAACGCACCCAAGTCCCGAGAAACATGCATTGCGGGGTGTCTTGGGCTAGGCCGGACGGGCAGCAGGGAAGAAAATTATTGATGGGCAAGACGACATGAAGCGAGCTGAACTGGCCGCCCTGCTCCAGAACTTGGAGAACTCAGGCGTCGAATTCAAGCGCGACGACATCCCACCTGAGAAACTCGCCAGGGAGATGGCCGCGCTGCTCAACCTAGAGGGTGGCTATATTTCTAGGGGTCGAGGACGACGGCACGGTCAGTGGTCTAACGCGCGAGCCGAGACGATGCGAGGAGTGGGTGATGGAAGTCGCGTGCACCCATCTCCGGCCAGCCACTATCCCGTTCTGGGAGGTGGTTGACTGGGGCGAAGGCAAGGTCGTCGGTGTGATCACCTTGCCGGCTGATGCCCCGGATAAACCTTACAAGGCCAAGCGCGGCTCAGCCTGGGTCACCCAAGAGTGCGCGTGGGCAGCACGACGCGCGATGCGACGAACGAGGAAGAGGCGCGACTCTACATGCAATCCGGACGGCTGCCTTATGACCGCAAGGCAGTGCCTGGCGCAACGCTGGACGACCTCGACATGCGTCGCCTGGTCAACTACTTTCGCGACGTCCGCCGGCAGGACTGTCCCGACCCTCAGGATCGGGCGGGCTGGGAACGCTTGCTCGTCAACACTGATTTGATGGCCGAGGACCGAGGGCGCACAATGCCCAGCGTGGGTGGGCTGCTGCTGTTTGGCACGCGGCCTAAGAAGTACTTGCTGCAGGCCGGGATCAGCGCGGTCGCCTATCCTGGCACACAGAAGGACTACGCGGCGCGCGCCAGACAGGTGCTGGTTGGCCCGCTGGTTTCGTTGTTCTCAGCGGCCCAGACTGCGGCATAATCCTCATCTCCCTGCCACGTTCTCAGAGGCCAGCCAGGCGGCAGAGGCCGGCGTTATCGAGCAAGCGCTCGACTTCGTCCGGCGCAACATAGAGATCACGGCCTGGATCGCCAATGACGGCAGGCGCATGGAGCGCTGGGATTATCCGCTCGAGGCTGTGCGCGAAGCGATCGTCAACGCGGTGGCGCATCGGGATTACACGATAGCCGTCATGGATGTTGAACTCTCGATCTTCGCTGACCGCATCGAGATCATCTCGCCTGGGCGATTGCCCAACACTGTCACTGTGGCCAAGATGCGAGCCGGCTATCGCGCCTCCCGCAACGAGCTGATCAAGGAAGTGTTGCGCGACTATCGCTATGTCGAGGCGACCGGCCTGGGCGTCCCGCGAAAGATCGTCGCCGGCATGCGGGCGCACAACGGCACTGAGCCTGACCTGATCGAGGAAGAAGAGCGCTTCATCGTGCGTCTGTGGAAGAGCGCATGAGCGTTGGGCGTTACAGATGGGTACGAAAGCAACGCAGGAACAAGGCGCTCGCTACCCTACGCGAATCTATCGCTTCTTCCACGTGGACAACCTGAGGACTTGCCTAAAGCGCGGCGCATTGTATGCGCCCAATTTCGTGCCTGAAGATGGCCTCCCTTACAAGACCATCCACAACCCTGATATCCAGCAAGTGCGCAAGGTTAAACACATACCCTGCGGGCCATGCGGCGTTATCCACGACTACGTTGCGTTCTACTTTGGCCCGCGCTCGCCGATGCTCTTCCAGTTGCATACGGGCCGAGTGGCGGGATACTCAGAGGGCCAGGAGCCTTTAATCTATGTCGTCACCACAGCTCAGGCTGTGCAAGTGAGCGGTGCACGGTTCGTGTTCTCGGATGGACATGGTGTCGCCAGATACACGCAGTGGTTTGACGACCTCGCAGATTTGGATAAAGTGGATTGGTCAGTAGTCTATGCGAGAGATTGGAGAGATACGACTGATGATATGGATCGCCAGCGCCGCAAGCAGGCGGAGTTTTTGATTCACCGCCAATGTGACTGGCGTTTAATCCAAGCGATTGGTGTGTTGAACGAGCGTATGCAGCACGAAGTGGAGCGAATCCTGCGCGAATTCCCCGCTGCGATGGCGCGACCAGTGCAAATTCGCCCGGAATGGTATTACTGAAGACGAGAGCGGTCAGATGATCAACGTGACGCGTGGCAACATCATCGAAGCTGATGCCGAGGCGCTGGTCAACACTGTGAACTGCGAAGGCGTCATGGGCAAGGGCATCGCTTTGCAGTTTAAGAAAGCCTTTCCTGAGAATTTCAAGGCTTATGCACGGGCCTGTCGCGCGGGTGAGGTGCGCCCAGGTCGCATGTTCGTCTTCGCTACTCACGCGATCACAAATCCAAAATACATCATCAACTTTCCCACCAAGCGCAGGTGGCGTGAGAAGTCCCGGATGGAGGACATCGAGGCTGGATTGGTCGCTTTGGTTGACGAGCTGCGCCGGCTGAACGTCTCCTCGGTGGCCATCCCACCGCTGGGGTGTGGGCTAGGTGGTTTGGATTGGCGCGAGGTGCGCCCGCGCATCGAACGCGCCTTGGCTGCCTTGCCGGGGATGCGCGTCATCCTCTTTGAACCGGCTGGCACACCCGATGCCCGACACATGCCGATCCGCACAAAGCGACCGAAGCTCACATTAGCGCGTGCGCTGCTTCTTCGGCTGATGCAGCAGTATAGTGAGATGGCCTATCGGCTGACGTTGCTGGAAATCCAGAAGTTGGCCTACTTCCTCCAGGAAGCTGGACAGCCGCTTCGGCTCAAGTATGTCGCCCATCTTTACGGACCTTATGCCTATAACCTAAACAAGGTGCTGGAAACGCTGGATGGTCACTTCATCCGCGGCTATGGAGATAGCCACAAGCCGGATGCCGACATTGAATTGGTGCCCGGCGCTGTCGAGGAAGCTGAACGGTTGCTAATGAATGATGCGGTGGCCCGCTTGCGACTACAGCGCGTCGCCAACCTGATTGAAGGATTTGAGACGCCTTATGGGATGGAGTTGTTGTCCTCGGTCCACTGGGCTGCGCGATATGGCGAGCCGCCCGCCCGCAACGAAGAGGACGCGATCGCAGCGCTTGCCCGCTGGAGCGCGCGCAAGCAGGCAATGTTTAAGCCTGAGCACATCCGCGTTGCTTGGCATCGCTTGGACGAACAAGGCTGGCTGACGCCAAGCGCGAGCGCGGGTTAATGTATCTGCTGGGAGTATGCCACTGATAAGGCGACGCAACACTGCGAAGATGCCGAGGACGCAGAGATTCTTCTCTCTACAGGAGTGCTCAAATGATCTGAGAGATGCGCTCGCTGATCACCAACACCTGCGCATTTGTCATCCTGAGCACAGCAAAACTCGTGTCCGACCACGGCGCTGTAAAACATGGCGCGGCCTCGGTTAGGCAGCTTGCGCTTCACTCCGAATTGGAACACTCCCCTCACTCTTATCACCTGTGGTATATTCCCGGTTCGCATCGGCCAATGACTACGGGCTTCCCATAACGGGAATAACGCTGCCCGTATAGGCGTGCACAGATAGGTGTTTCGCAGCGCTGAGCGCTGTTTGACGCGCCTTGGCTCGCCGCTGGCCGAGGCGCGTTTTGTTTTG
>Ga0308393_1000399_pt1 | contig 23110 bp, 22 predicted proteins | sample Hotspr2Sampleee2_FD_202364 | JGI IMG/M metagenome (GOLD analysis project Ga0308393, IMG submission 202364) | Hot spring phototrophic mat microbial communities from Mushroom Spring, Yellowstone National Park, Wyoming, United States - 20050630_ee2 ... | reverse complement strand
GCGTAGAGTTCTTCGGCAGTGTGTTTCCAGTCCACTATGAGTTTTCGTCCGCGCATAGGTAGTCCTCCTGTGTGTAGGGTAGGCAGGAGTATACCCTATTGGTAAACTCTGACCACGCGATCGGTATGATACAGTGTCGAAGGCTATTGTACCGCAACGGCTGATAATCTACGGCGCACAGGGCAAGGTGCGCGGGGTGATTGAAAACCGCGTGCTACGCAAGGAGATATGCGGGCGCATTCACCTGTTGCGCAAGCCCCCTGCGATTGCGCTGGACGCCCGCATGTATGACCGCTACCGCCCCTACTTTGACGAGATAGAGATCACGGACGCCGACACGGGGATTGTGTACCGCGTGGCGGCGGGCTACTTTGACAGGCGTCGGTTCGAGATAGAGCGGGGCTACGGCAAGCAGTATGCGCTGGGGCTGAAACACTGGCACACCAACGCGCCCGTTGGCGGGCAGCTGCTGCTGGAGGTGTAGCATGCACGCGCCGAGAGCCGACGCGCCGATAGCGGTAGAGGACGCGCTGCAACGCCTGCAGCGTGCAATCGACAGGCTATGGCAACTGGCAGAGGACGGGGGCGACACTTGGGACGCCCACCAAGCGGAACGCGCCCTGCAGCGCATTCGCGAGGCGTTGCAGGCGTGCAACGCGAGCGGGACTTCCAGCGGGCAGTGATAGACCTCGCCCGCCTCACAGGCTGGCGGGTACACCACACCCGCCCAGCCCTCACAAGGCGGGGCAGGTGGCTGACGCCGATTCAGGGCGACGCGGGGTTCCCCGACCTCGTGCTGTGCCGACCACCTCGCCTAATCCTTGCCGAGCTGAAGCGCAACGGCGCACGCCCGACACCAGCGCAACGCGGGTGGCTGGAGGCGTTGCAAGCGTGCGCAGGGGTGGAGGTGTACCTGTGGACGCCCAACGACTGGGACGCGATTATAGACGCGCTGCAGCGCAGGTGAGAGTGTATATCGCGTGCTATGCGCCTGACTCGGAAATCGCGCCGAGCGCGAAAACGGCTGCTGGAGCTGCTCAGCGAGGGCTGCAGCATATCCCAAGCGTGCGCTGCCGTCGGGATTGGCAGGCGCACTTTCTATGTGTGGCTCCAGAACGACGCCGACTTCGCGTCGGCGGTAGACCGTGCGCACACGCGCCTAATCGCGGCTGCTGAGCGCACGCTGCAACGCGCGATTGAGCATGGCGACACACGCGCAGCTATGTGGCTGCTGGAACGCCTCGCGCCCGAATATCGGCTCACGCGCGAGAGTGCGCCGAGCGCAACTGAGAACTACCGCGTCGAGCTGGAAGTGGTGGACGCGCCCGAAGTGAGCTTTGAGGAGCTGCTTCGCGAGGCGTCGGAAATGGCGTGAATTTCGCGCGTATTTGGCTTCTGGGGCGCGTCTAACTGGCTGCATGGCTTCTGATACCCGCCACTTGCGCCGTGCGCTGTGAGCGTGAAATTGCACAGAATGCACACCCTCGCGCCGTTGCCAGAAAATGGCGCAACCGTTGCGGAATTTTCGCGAGCTACTCCAGCCCCAGCATGCGCCGAATCTTCTGCAGGGCGGTTTCGGCGAGTGTGCGCTGCTTGGGGGTGAGCGTTGCGCCTTCGGTATAGAGCCACACGGCGCGTTCCTCTTCTGGGTTGAGCTGCTCCAGAGCCATGCGCACACACACAAGCTGAACCAGCTGCCACCAATCGGGCGATTCGCTGTGAATCACGCCTCGATTCTACCGCCAACAGGCAGGAATCTTCCACAGGGGCGCGAACAGAGGAAGTGCCTGCCCCGCTTCGGGCAGCGGGCAGGCGTGGCTTCAGCAGGTGGCAGCTGCCGAAGCGGGAGAAGTATACCGCCTCTACCTCGTGATTCCTGCTGATTGCCCCAACTGACAGCCCGCGAAAATCGGGAGCCTGACCCTACAACAGGCAAGGGGTTTCGAGGGGCCCCGGACACGCGAATTTATGAGCGCGAACGGGATTGCGGGAAGCGCAACATGTGGCGTATCGGCGCACGGCAAGCGCAACCTATCGTCTGGCGCGCCCGGAGGGATTCGAACCCCCGACCCCCAGATCCGAAGTCTGGTGCTCTTGTCCGCTGAGCTACGGGCGCACATGGTCGGGGCGCCCGGACTCGAACCGGGGACCTCTACCACCCCATGGTAGCGCGCTATCCATACTGCGCCACGCCCCGACTTCGTTATTATACCTTATCGTTGCACCGCATGCAACATCTACACCCCCTGTTTTGTGCCGCGAACCTACAGTTTTGCCCGCCACCACGCGAGATATTGCTCCAATCGGTGACGGCGCAGGTCAGGCGGACCGCTGCGCGACAAGCCATGGCTCGACTCGGCAGGGTAGCGCACATACAGTACTTCCTTGCCTTGCCGTACCAGCGCAGCAAACAGCTGATCTGCCTCCGTGATTGGGCAGCGTAGGTCGCCTTCGCTATGCACAATCAGCAGCGGTGTCTGGATGCGCCCCGCATACGCCAATGGCGAACACTCCCACAGTTTCTGCGGCTCGTCCCAGAAGTTGCCTGCCCAGTACCGATTCGGAATCTGCGGGAAGTCGGAAGTACCGCTCGTGCTCACCAAGTTCACTACGCTGCGGTCGGTGATCGCCGCCTTGAAGCGGTTCGTGTGCCCAACGATCCAGTTGGTCATGTAACCACCGTAGCTGCCGCCCGCGACACCCATGCGCGTCTTGTCCACAAACGGCAGCTCCTCTAAATAGTCGGCGATGGTCATCAGGTCCTTGAAGTCGCGGTTGCCCCAGTCGCCTTTGATAGCGCGAGCAAATACCTCGCCATAGCCGACGCTGCCGCGCGGATTCGTGTAGACCACCACATACCCCTCCGCTGCATGCAGTTGGAACTCGTGGAAAAAAACACGCCCATACATCGCGTGTGGCCCCCCATGAATCATTAGAATCGTTGGGTACTGGCGGCTGGAGTCGAAGTCAGGCGGTTTGAGTAGCCAGCCGTGGAGCGCAACCCCATCATCTGCTTGCACTTCGAACTCTTCGGGCGCGACGATCTCGACTTCGTCCAGCAAGGGCTGGTTCAGCGTGGTCAGCGGGTGTAGGTTCAGTGTGTTGCCCATGCGTTCGCCGAGAAACACTTCGTGCGGGTGCGTTGCATCGCCTTTCAGCAGCGCGAGGTAATGCTCGTCCTGCGACAGGCTGAAATCGGCAATCTCGAAGTCGCCGTCCAGCAGTTTGTCGAGGTGTGTCCCATCGACTCGCACGCGATAGGGGTAGACGCCGCCACGCTCGCTGACCAAAAAATACAGGTGCTGGCTATCCGCGCTCCACAGCAAGGGCGCACCACCGCCAAACTCGCGCACATCGGTCAGTGTGCCCACGCCGACCGTATTGTCCAGACTCGGAATCAGGTCTACTGCCTCGCCTGTCTCCAGCGACACCAGCCACACATGGTCGTTGCGCGGATAGGGGTCTTCGGGATAGGGATTGCCGGTGTAGGCGATAAAGCGTCCATCGGGCGACCATGCCAGTTGGTACTTAGGTCCGTCGGGCGCGGGGATGCGTTGCAGGTCGCCTCCGTCAGCAGGCACGACCCAAATCGCTTCGTAGCCAGGGTGGTTGTCTGGGTCGGGCGTGCGATTGCTGATGAAGGCAATCCGCGATCCGTCAGGCGACCATACGGGGCACGACTCACTGAACTCAGGGTCGGTGACGAGTGGTTTTGTCTCGCCCGTGCGCACATCGACTACATAGAGGTGGTAACGTTGGTCGACGAATGCACCATCACCGTCCAGCCGCCAGTGGGCGCGTCGGAGAATGCGCGGCGGGCTCGATAGCCCCTTCTCCTGACGCTCCTTGCGGGCAGCCTCGCGCCACTCTGGAGCGGTCTCGCGGTAGGTGAAGGCAATCTGGGTGCCGTCAGGCGACCATGCAAAGTTGCCGATGCTCCCCTCCTCCAGATTCGTGAGTGGGCGCGCCTCACCCCCATCAGCGGGAATCACATAAAGCTGGGACTTCGGTTTTTGGCGGTTGCTCACGAACGCAATTTGCTTACCGTCGGGCGACCAGCGCGGCTGCGAATCGCTCCACTCGCCGTAGGTGAAGGGCTGGGGCGTCTCGCCGACACGTACACGCCACAGGTTGGAAAAGTATCTGTTTTTTTCGGCGTCAATCCATTTATATACGAATACCACTTGCCTGCCGTCGGGCGCAATCTGCGGGCTGGCAAGTAGCCTGATACGGAACAGGTCGTCGATAGTAATTCTGCGCTTCATAGGGTAGCCTCCACAGGAGCTAATTCGCTGCTTGGGGACGGATTCCTCTGTGCGTGGGAGGGATTTCGATTCACTCCCCAATTACTTGCACATGCACCGTGCGCGTGCGCGGGCGTGTATCGAAGTCCAGCAGGATAATCTGCTGCCATGCGCCCAGTGTCATTCGCCCGTTCACAATCGGCACAGTCAGTGACGGACCTAACAGCGAGGCGCGCAGGTGCGCGTGTCCGTTATCGTCGTGCCAACGTGCTTCGTGTGCGTAAGGTGCGTCGCGCGGAATCAGTCGCTCCAATAACGCCGTCATATCCTGCTTCAACCCCGACTCGTACTCAATGGTGGTAATCGCTGCAGTGGAACCGACCACGAACGCCGTCGCAACGCCGTTCACAACGCCCGACTCCAGAATAACTTGCTCGACACTGCCCGTAATGTCGAGCATGTCGTCGTTGCCCTTCGTGGAGACTGTGAATCGCCCAGTATAAACCATCCCGCCCATAGTGTACCCTTCCCTGAGGTTCGGAGGAGGGCGTGTCGAAAAACCGACGCACAGGCACTTGCGAAGTGCCCTCGCCACACGCACTGAGACGCTGGAGACTTGAGTCGATTGCTCGGATTGGATCGCCAAGCGGGTATACTTCGGATGCGCAAAGAGCGCAGTCTTTCGGTAAGGAGGAGACAACTATGGAGGTTTTACAGATAATTCCCTACGCTGCTCCTGTGCTTGGCGGAGCAGGCATTTTGTTAGCAGGACTGAATTACTGGATTGTCACACGCCGTCCCGACGGCACAGAGGCGATGCGCACCTACGCGCAAGCCATCCACGACGGTGCGATGACCTTCCTGAAGCGAGAGTATATTGCAATTACACTGTTTGCGTTGGTACTCTTTGTTGTGCTGACCGCTGCGTTTTACCAGACGACACCCCTGATTGGTGGGGCGTACCTATTGGGCGCGTTTAGCTCAATGTTGGCAGGCTTTATCGGGATGAAGGCATCCACGCGCAGCGGGGTGCGCTCGACGGAGGCAGCGCGCGTTGGTGGGATGGGCGAGGCATTGGTGGTCGCTTTCACGGGCGGTTCTGTGATGGGGCTGTCGGTTGCTGCGCTGGGACTGCTCGGTGTCGGGGTGATTGTTCTGTTGGGGCAGGCGAACCTTGCAATGCTGGTGCAGTACCTCACAGGCTATTCGATGGGCGCGTCGTCGGTTGCGCTGTTTGCCCGTGTGGGTGGTGGCATCTACACCAAAGCTGCCGATGTGGGCGCAGACCTCGTCGGCAAGGTAGAAGCGGGCATTCCTGAAGACGACCCGCGCAACCCTGCCGTGCTGGCAGATAATGTGGGCGACAATGTGGGCGACACTGCGGGCATGGGGGCAGACCTCTTTGAAAGCTATGTTGGCTCGGTGATCGCTGCTGCCGTGATTGCGGTGACCTTCTACAGCAGCAATCCGCTGCCGTATATCATCCTGCCACTTGCGCTCATCGCCTTCGGATTGATCGCGTCCACGCTGGGTGTGTTCTCGATTCGTGCCTTCCGCAGCATGGATCCACAACTCGCGCTGAACGGAGCGACAATAGTGTCGATTCTGGTCTTTTTGGTGGGCGCCGCGTTCCTGTCGCACCTGCTAATAGGCAGCCTCAAGCCCTACTGGGCAGTGTTGGCGGGTCTGTTTGCGGGCGTGTTTATCGGTGCGGTGAGCCAGTACTACACCAGCGGACCCCCCATCCGTGATATTGCGCGGTCGTCGCGCTTCGGTGTTGCGCCGAACATCCTGTCAGGGATTGGCGTGGGCTACCTAAGCACGGTACTACCGCTGCTGGGCATCGCTACAGCTATCTGGGTGGCTTACGAAGCCAGCGGGCTGTACGGGATTGCGCTGGCAGGCGTCGGAATGCTGGCGACCATCGGTATCGTAATGAGTACCGACAGCTATGGACCCATCGCTGACAACGCGGGCGGCATCGCTGAGGTCGCGGGCTTCGGCGAGAGCGTGCGCAAGATTACTGATAAGCTCGACTCTCTGGGAAACACGACTGCTGCGATTGGCAAAGGCTTTGCGATTGGCAGCGCGGCACTGACTGCGCTGGCACTTTTCGCTGCCTACAAGAGCCAGACGGGGCTGCAGGCGATTAATCTCGTGAACCCACTTACGCTGATTGGGCTGCTGGTGGGCATTGCGATGCCGAGCTTATTCGCCGCGCTCACACTTAAGGCGGTCAGTCGCGCCTCTGACCAGATGGTCGGAGAGGTGCGGCGCCAGTTCCGCGAGCTGGGACTACTTGAAGGCAAGGGCAAACCCGACTACAACCGCTGCATCGACATCGTCACCAGTGCGTCGCTGCGCGAGATGATTCTGCCAGGCGCGATTGCCGTGATTGCGCCGCTGGCGGTCGGCTTTGCGCTGGGCGCAGAGGCACTGGGCGGGTTCTTGGCAGGTGCGCTTGGCATGGGGGTCGTCACAGGGCTGATGATGGCGAATGCGGGCGGCGCATGGGACAACGCCAAGAAGTATATTGAAGAAGGTCACGAGGGCGGCAAAGGCAGCGAAGTGCACAAAGCCGCTGTCGTGGGCGACACTGTCGGCGACCCGTTCAAAGACACCACAGGACCCAGTATGAACATCTTGATCAAGCTCATGAGCATCGTCGCGTTAGTGTTCGCGCCACTGTTCAAGGGCTAACAGCAACTCGCAAACGCTGCCTCTCTCGCGCAACGGAGGGCACACCTGCCGGGTGGAACCCGCTGGGGCACGCCCTTTTTGCCCCCTGATAGTAATATACTAGGGGGGCAATTCATAAACTCTGACTGCGCGATTCGTATCACACCCGCAACCCGCGACTGAGTTCGTCGGCGGTGTAGGCGGGGCGACCGCTGCACGCTAAGCGCGCCCCCGCCTGCCCGTGCAGGTAGACGCCCACCTGCGCGGCAGCGAGCGGCTCCAGCCCCTGCGCCAGCAGCCCCGCAATCGCGCCCGTCAGCACATCGCCTGAGCCGCCCGTGCCCAGACTCGGCTCGGCGAACGGCGCGACCCACAGCCCCTCCTCGCCCGCAATCACCGTGTACGCGCCCTTCAGCACGCACACCGCGCGATACCGCTCGCGCAGCAACTCCGCGCTGCTGTAGCGGTCGTGCTGCACCTGGTGCGTCTCAATCTGCAGCAGGCGCGCCGCCTCGCCAGGGTGGGGCGTCAGCACGGTGTGCGTCGGCAGCGGGGTGTCCTTGCCCAGCCGCGCCAGCCAGTTCAGCCCGTCCGCGTCGATGACCAGCGGTCTATCGTGCGCGCGCCACGCCTCCAGCAGCTCCAGCATCGCCTTGCCGACCGCCTCGTGCCCGCCCAAGCCAGGTCCGAGCGCAAGCACGCTGAAGCGCGAAAGCCGCTCGGCGAGCCACTGCACGCCCTGCGGGGTGAGCGCGCCTGTGTCGTCGTCGGGCAGCGGCAGCGTCATCACTTCGGGGTAGAAGCCCGCCACCTGCGGCTGGATGCGTGCGGGCGTCGCGACCGTTGCCAGCCCCGCGCCCACGCGCAACGCCGAAATTGCCGTCAGCGCAGGCGCGCCCACCATCCCGACGCTCCCGCCCACCACCAGCACATGCCCGCGATGCCCCTTGTGCGCGTCCAGCGGCAGGCAGGGCAACCGCGCGAGCGTCTCGCTTTCGGTCAGCAGGCGCGCTACACACGGCGTCGTCTCCAGTCGGCGCGGGGGAATGCCTATCGGCGCAATCGCCCACCGCCCGACGCAGTGCGCCCCGTCGTTCTGGAAGAAGCCCGCCTTCGGCAGCGCCATCGTCACCGTGTAGGTCGCCCAAATCGCCTCGCCGAGTGCGACGCCTGTATCGGCGTCCAGCCCCGACGGGATGTCCACCGCCACGACGGGGCGTCCCGACCGATTCACGGCGTCGATCGTTGCGCGCAGGGGCGGGCTGAGTTCGCCGCGTGCGCCAATCCCCAGCAGCGCGTCCACCAGCAGGTCTTCGTCGCGGAACAGCGCAGGGTCGGGCGCGTCGGGCAGCGGCAGCGCAGGGATGCCATACGCCTGCAGGATGCGCCACTGCGTCGCCGCGTCGCCGCGAAACTCGTCGGGGCTATGCGCCAGCCACAGATGCACCTGCGCGCCTGCCTCGTGCAAGTACCGCGCGACGACCATCCCGTCCCCGCCGTTGTTGCCCTTGCCCGTCAGCACCGCCACACGCTTGCCCGCAATCGGCGCGAACCACTCGGCGATGCGCTGGAACACGCCGTAGCCCGCGCGTTCCATCAGCACCAGCGGCGGGATGCCGTCTTCTTCGATGGCGGCGCGGTCTAACGCCCGCATCTGCTCCGTGTCGACAATCGGAATGCCGCGCATCATACGAGTTGGTCGATCTGCTGTGCCAGTGCGAAGTCCTTCTCGGTCAGCCCGCCTGCCGAGTGGGTGCTTAGGCGCAGCGTCACCTGCTTGTAGCGGATGTCGATGTCGGGGTGGTGGTCGGCGCGTTCCGCCAGCAGCGCGACCTGCACCACAAACCCCATCGCCTCGCGAAAGTTGCGGAAGGTGAAGGCGCGGGCGATTTCGATGCCCTCGCGCGTCCACTGCGGCACGCGCGCCAGATACCCTGCCAACTCCGCTTCGGGAATGCGTTCCATAGCGACATAGGAGATTCGGCATGGGGCGGGGGAGTTCCTGCAAAAAGGCTGGGTACGCGGGCGTCCCGCCCTAAGCAGGAATCAGGCGAACTCGCGTTTTGTGGCTATGCTGCGGTGATTGGTATTAGGTATAATCTGCACATGCAGGGAGGCGCCAACGATGCAGGCGTTGATTCACGCGATTGCGACGGTTCAAGTACGCATTCAGACTAATGGTCCACTTTACGCCAACAGTGAGCTTCAGACGCGCTATGGGTTGATTGATCTGATACTTCGCGCACTGGAGTGGGATGTCACAAACCCTGACGAAGTACAGGTCGAATATCCCGTGACGAGAAACGAAAAAGCCGATTATGTCTTGCTATGTCACGGCAAGCCGCTTGTGGTGACCGAGGCGAAGTCGCTGGCAAAAAGTCTTGCAGGAGTGGAAAATCAGGGATTTGGGTATTGCAGCAAAATCGGCGCAACTCGTCTGGTATGCACTGATGGCAATCACTGGAAGTTCTATGATGCACAAAACAGAGAACTACTACAAGAAGTGGAAATTTCGTCGCTAAGTGTTTGCGAAGCTGCGCAGGGGCTGCTTTTTCTCTGGAAGCCCATAGTCTGCACCCCTCCAAAAGATATACCTCAAATATGCACTCCCTTTAGCTCTGCTTCGTCTGAGCGTAAAGTTAAACGCAAATCGAGAGGTGGACAGAAGTCGATTCCACCTCCTGTTCCTGGAGCAATTCCACTATGTGATCTTCCGTATGAATTAGCTTCAGGGAAAACACAAACCCCGTCCTACATTTACTTTCCCCCCAACTACACTGCGGTTCCTGTCGGGTCTTTCAAGGACATCTTGGTAAGGACTGTCGAGTATTGCGATAGATTAGGGAAAATTCCTCAGGGGGGCGTCGGCAGAATTGTTGTGCCATCTGGCACATCGCCTGGAAACCCTGCGCGCTACTCGCGGGTAGAATCGTGGTTTGTCTGCACCCACGGCAGCGCGAGACAGATGGTAGAGTACGCGATTCGCGTGCTGAAAGCCTGTGGAATTGACCCATGCACGGTTTTCATATCCTATTAGGCGTCTCCGTCGTTGGGGACGCCCAGACGACGGCGGCGTGCCAGAGCGCCGCGCCCGTCAGACCGACGCCCGCGATTGCCTGCAGCCATCGGGTAGACTTATCGCGAGCAGGGATGACGCTGGAGACGCTTCTGAACGCCAAGCGGGACGAGATACTGCACCTCTGCGCGAAGTACGGCGCACGGAATGTGCGGGTCTTCGGCTCCGTCGCACGCGGCGAGGCGGACGCGCAAAGCGATATCGACTTTCTCGTCGAACTCGAACCTGGCAGAACCCTCTTTGACTTGGGGGGTCTCCAATACGATTTAGAGCAGCTGTTGCGCTGTCGGGTGGATGTCGTCACCGAGCGCGGTCTCAAGCCCCGCATCCGAGAGCGCGCGCTGCGCGAGGCTGTATCGCTTTGTTGCAAAGACAGGTCTCTACTCCTCCGAATCAGTCGAGCGCAAACTCATTTGGCTGAGTCGTGAGTTAGAACTGCTTGGGATTCAGGCAATTCTGAGAGGAAACGCTGTATCTGCGGGAGGAGCCTTATGATAAAAAGCCCCCTTCGCTTTCCTGGTGGCAAGTCGCGCGCCATAGCGCAGATGCTGCCGCTCGTGCCTGATTTCGAGGAGTACCGCGAGCCGATGGTGGGCGGTGGTTCGCTTTTCCTTGCGCTCAAGCAGAAATTCCCCCACCGATGCTACTGGATTAACGACATCAACTATGAGTTATATTGCTTTTGGAAGGTTGCACAGGAATGTGCGGACGCCCTTGCAGACGCCGTACATAAGGTGCGCCAGAACACGACTGATGGGCGCGCGCTATTCTACCGATTGTTGGAGCAGTACGGGCAAGGAGACGAGTTCGAGCGTGCGGTGCGCTTCTTTGTATTGAATCGTATCACCTTCTCAGGCACGGTTGATTCTGGAGGCTACTCTGAGCAAGCGTTTCACAACCGATTTACTCACTCCGCTGTCGAGCGCATCAGACCGCTCGGCAACCTCCTTCGCGGCGTGAAGATTACCTGTGAGGACTACGCCTCCGTCGTCCAACAGGAGGGCGAAAAAGTGTTTATCTATCTTGACCCTCCTTACTATTCCGTTGCAGAGTCTCGGCTCTACGGGAGGCGCGGCGAGTTGCACCTAAGCTTTGACCACGAGCGTTTGAGGAGGATACTTGGTCAAACTTCTCACAAATGGCTGCTCACCTACGACGAGTGCGACTACATCCGCGAACGGTACGCCGACTACACGCAGCTGCGTTGGACGCTTCAGTACGGAATGAACAACTACAAGCAGCCTCGTGCGCGTCCTGGCAAAGAGCTATTTATTGCCAACTACGATATTGAGGGTGCAATCGCTCGCCAGCTCACACTGATTCTTGAGCGAAGTGGCGCAGTCTACGATGTGTTGTCGCGCCGCAATGCTGAAAGCGCCTCAAATCCCTGAACGCATGAAGCAACTTAACTGCTTCGCGTTGGCACATCTCCCGTCGGCGGGGACGCCCACACGACCGCCGCGTGCCAGAGCGCCGCGCCCGTCAGACCGACGCCCGCAATCGCCTGCAGCCAGTTGTTCTGCGCGTAATGCACATAGGTGAAGTTCGCAAAATACAGCCCCAGCGCGACCATCAGCAGCGCAACCGCCCACTCAGGCGCGGGACGACGCCCCATCCCCAGCGCACTGACGACGCACATCCAACCCAGTATGAACCACAGCACGCGCTCCACCCAGCCTAACCCGCCCAGCGGCAAGTCCAGCCAAGTGGCGACCGACTTGACGATGAAATACAGCCCCAGCCCGTAGGCGAACAGAATTAGCAGCCGATGGCGCACGGCAGGCAAGAAGAAGCCCAGCCCCGCCAGCAGCGCCAGCAACAGCGCGTGCCGACGCACAATCGGCACATCCTGCAGCAGAAACGCCGCCGTCAGCCCCGCCGCCGCCGTCAGAAACGGCAGCCAGCGCAACCGCCACGCCTCGCTCCGAAACCACTGCGCCATCAGTTCGGGTTCAACAGCTCGTTCAGCTGGTGTTCGATGACGCCCAGCCACTGCTTCGCCTGTTCAATCTGCTGCTGGACGGCTTCGGGCGCAGTACCGCCCTGAATCGTGCGGGCGCGAATGGCGTGCATCGGGTCAATCGCCTCCAGCGCGTCCGCATCGAAGCGCGGGTGGTGACGCTGCAGCATTTCCAGCGTCAGGTCTTCCAGCCCGATGCCCTGCTGCAGGCACTTGCGCACGACGCCGCCGACGATTCCGTGCGCCTCGCGGAACGGCACACCCTTGCGCACCAGGTAGTCCGCCAGCTCCGTCGCCGTCGAGAAATCGCCTCGCAGCGCGGCGCGCATGCGCTCGGTATTCCAGCGCGCCTTCTCCAGCATCTGGCGCATCAGAATCACCGACGGGATGACCGTGTCCAGCGTCGCAAACAGCAGCGGCTTGTCGTCCTGCAGGTCGCGATTGTAGGTCAGCGGCAGCCCCTTCAGCAGCGCGAGCATCCCCGTCAGGTTGCCAATCGCCAGCGCGCTGCGCCCGCGAATCAGCTCGGCGATGTCGGGGTTCTTCTTTTGCGGCATGATGCTGCTGCCTGTGGTGTGTTCGTCGGAGAGTTCGACATAGCCGTATTCGGGCGCGCTCCAGAGGATGAGTTCCTGCGCGAGGCGGCTCAGATGCACCATCAGCAGGGCGCACACGAAGAGGTACTCGGCGACGAAATCGCGGTCGGCGACGGCGTCCATGCTGTTGGGCGCGGGCATGGCGAAGCCGAGTTCGGCGGCGAGCAGCTCGCGGTCAATCGGGAAGCTTGTGCCCGACAGCGCGCCCGCGCCGAGCGGGCAGAGGTTCATGCGGTCGCCCGCGTGCGCCAAGCGCGACAGGTCGCGAACGAACGCCCAGCAGTGCGCCATCAGGTGGTGCGCCAGCGTCACGGGCTGCGCGTGCTGCTGGTGGGTCAGCCCTGGCATGGGCGTCTCCAAGTGCTGCTGGGCGAGTTCCATTAGCTGCTCGCACAGGCGCAGCAGAGCGCGTGCGAGGTCGGCAGTGCGCTCGCGCACCCACATGCGCGTCTCGGTCGCCACGAGGTCATTCCGACTGCGCCCCGTGTGCAACTTGCCCGCCAGCGCGCCGATTTTCTCGTACAGGCGCGCCTCAATCGCTGTGTGGATGTCCTCATACGCGCCAGAGGGGTGCCACTCCTCCGCATCAATTTCGTCGTGGATTTCCAGCAGGGCGTCAATAATGCGGTTCGCCTCGTGCGTGCTGAGCATGCCCGTGATGCCCATCATGCGGGCGTGCGCGGCGCAGGCGTGCAACTCCTGCTTCCAGAGCCGCTGGTCATGTTGCAGCGAAAACGAATATGCCTCCGCTTCGGGCGAGAGTTTGCCTTCGAATCGCCCGCCCCACATTTTTCGGTTGCGACCTTGCATTGCGCGGGATTATACCTGCTTGAGTGTGTCGCCTGCACTCCCAGGATGCTTACGAGCAGGGATAGATAAGTATCTCTTCCTGGTCTTTGCTTTCGGCGCGAGCGAGGTAGCCGCTGCCGTCGGGTGTGCGGGCGCGTTGTGCTACTATCGACGACTGTCCCTCCGCTCGCACATCAAAGAAGCCCCCAACGCCCATCGGGTTGACGCCAATCATGTCGGGATGCCTCTGCACGCCCGCGAGTAGCCCGTTTTCCCAGCCCTGCGCCTCCTCCTTCGTCCATGGCAGGGGGTTAAACGAGGGCATTGCCAAGATGCGCACGCCCCGCTCTGCGTGCTGGTCAATTAACTCGTGGTAGAAGCCATCCAGGCAGATAAGCACGCCCAGTTTGCCTGCAGGAGTGTTTACATTCGGCAGCTCACGCGGCGCGGCACATAGGTTCAAGCCTGCCTCCTGTTCCAGCGGCACAAGGTTAATTTTGCGCTGTACCAGCACGCGCTCGCCGTTTGGGCTGTAAGTGTAGCAAACATTGTGGACGCACTCGCCCTGTCCAATCGGCGCGCTGCCTGCCACGACCCACGCGCTCCCGACCTGCGCTGCCTCCGAGAAGACCTCGTGGTATACGCGCTCCACAAACGGGCTCAGCGTGCAGAGTAGCATCCGAGTTGCCGCTGCAAACCCGCCCTCTATTGCAAAGGCGTCGATTTGATGCCGCTCCATCAGACGCAGCCCAGCCTCCACCATCGTCTTGGCGGTTTGCACGCACTCGAAGTCCTGTGTGAAGATCAGCCCCAGCCCCACATCTTCGGGGAACACCACCAGCAGGTCGCCTTCCGGGGCACACTGACGCACCGCGCATATTGCCCCCAGTACGCGCTCGCGGAATGCCTCCACGCTGCGGTAATCTTCCAAGCGGTACTGCATCTGTACCGCCACCAGCCGCGCGCTTTTTCGCACACAGTGATTGTACCTGCTGCAGCCGAAAGGCAGGTACAATCTGGCAAGGGCATATTACTCAGGTTCATCTCCCGAACAAAAACACACAACTTCACTTGAGTTAGTATACTGTGCGGAGTCTTTTGCGGCAGTCTACAACCCCAGCTCGTTCCAGATGGTGTCGATTTTGGCTTTCACTTCAGGCGACATACGGATGATATCGGGCCACTCGCGCGTGAAACCCTCTTCCTTCCACTTGGTGGTCGCGTCGAGACCGATTTTGCTGCCGTAGCCAACATACGGGCTGGCGTGATCCAACACATCGACGGGACCCTTGACAATCAGCGTATCGCGTTCGGGATCGACATTCGCGCCCAGTCGCCAGAGTACCTCGCCGAGGTCGTGAACATTCACATCCTCATCAAACACCACGATGAACTTACTGAACATCAGTTGCCCCAGTCCCCAGAGGGCGTTCATCACCTTGAAGGCATGCCCAGGATAGCGTTTGCGGATGCTCACGAAGCAGAAGTTGTGGAACACGCCCTCGACGGGCAGGTTCATATCCACGATTTCGGGCACGGTCAGGCGCACCAGCGGCAAAAAGATGCGCTCTACGGCTTTGCCCATCCAGCCGTCCTCCATCGGCGGGATGCCCACAATCGTGGCGGGGTAGACGGGCTTGGCGCGGTGCGTGACTGCCGTCACATGGAACACGGGGTAGTAGTCGGCGAGGCTGTAGTAGCCCGTGTGGTCGCCGAAGGGTCCCTCTAAGCACCGCTCGCCGGGGTTGATGTAGCCCTCAATCACGATTTCGGCGTTGGCGGGCACTTTGATGTCCACCGTTTTGGCGGGCACGAGCTCGACGGGCTTTTTGCGCAGGAAGCCCGCGAACATCAGCTCGTCGATGGCGGGCGGCAGGGGGGCAATCGCGCTGAAGGTCAGTGCGGGGTCGTCGCCCAGCACGACGGCGACCTGTATCGGCTCGCCTTGCTTCTCCGCGTGTTGGTAGTGCTCCGCGCCCACTTTGTGGATTTGCCAGTGCATGCCTGTGGTGCGCTTGTCCAGCACCTGAATGCGGTACATGCCGACGTTGCGCTTGCCCGTGTTGGGGTCATGCGTGAATACCAGCGGCAGGGTGATGTACCGCCCGCCGTCTTGCGGCCAGCAGTGCAAAATCGGGAACTCGAACAGGTCGACTTGGTCGCCTGTTTTGACCACCTCTTGCGAGATGCCCTCTTTGACGGTGGTGGGGGGCACGCTGCGGGCGACCTGCAGCAGCCTACCGAGTTGGGGCATCAGTTCGGGCAGGGCGCGCAGCTTACCCAGCAGCCCGCCCTCCAACTGCGGCAGCTCGGGCTTGAGCAGCGCGTCGATCTCCTGCGCAATCGTCTCGTAATCCTCTACCCCCAATGCGAGGCTCATCCGCCGCTTAGAACCCATCGTGTTAATCGCGACGGCAATATCGTAGCCTTTGGGACGCTCAATCAGCAGCCCTGGACCGCCCGATTTCATCACGCGGTCGGCAACCTCGGTAATCTCCAAGTAGGGGTCTAACGGGTAGCGAATGCGCTTCAGCTCGCCCTCTTGCTCCAGACGCAGCAAAAACTCCTGAAAGTCGCGGTACGCCATAATGTTGCCTCCATAGTTCGGTGAAACCTTCGTTAAGATACGGTGAAAGTATACCCGTTCGGGCGAAACAGGTGGAATTTGTGGGCAGGGAATCGGCGCGGGAAGCGTATTTAAGAGTAGGTGTGCCCTCATCCCCTGCTCTCTCCCAGAGAAGGGTTGACTGCACAACACTTTTTCGGGTACTCGGGATGCAAGAGGTACTTTTGCCCCTCGCCTCACCTCCCCCGTCCACAGGGGAGGGTCAGGGTGGGGGAGCATCGGGTAGGTGATGTTCGGTGCGACTAACGCTGCTGCTGATAGGTCTTTTGGGATTGCTTCTGTATCAGGGCTGCTGGGAGGAGCCGATGTTGTTATCCGCGCATGCTGCGCCGCCTGGTCGAGTTTCGGGCAACTCGGTGCAGTTGCTGTACCGCAAGGTGAACGGCATCCCCGTGCGCTATGTGGTCGCCGATTTGAATAACCCATATGTGCGGGTGGGGGTCGTGACAGCGCGTCGACTGGGCAGGGATGAGTCGATCTGGGAACTGCTGGCGCGTTCGCAGCCGACCGCCGCCGTCACGGGCACTTACTTCAGCACGACCAGCAAGTTGCCCGTGGGCGACATTGTGATTGAGGGCGAGCGGGTGCATTTCGGTGGGGTCGGCACGGCGCTGTGCATTACCTACGATAACCGCGTGCGTTTTATCCGCCAGCGACTGCATCGGCAGCGTGATTGGAGTGATTATCGGCTGGTGCTGGGCGCGGGACCGCGCTTGCTGCAAGGGGGTCAGGTCTCGCTGTATCCGCCGGGCGAGGGCTTCCGCGACAAGCGCGTCTACGCACGAGGCAAGCGCGTCGCGGTCGGCGTCACTAAGCACAACAAGCTGCTGCTGGTCGTGGTGGAACGCCCGCTCACGCTGCGCCAGCTATCGTGGGTGATGCGTGCGCTGGGCGCAACGGACGCAATCGCGCTCGACGGCGGCGGCTCGACTTGCTTGTACTACCGCCGCGATGTGAAGGTGTTGCCCAAGCGCAAACTCACGAACCTGCTGGTGATCTACGACGACCACACGGTGTACGACAACCGCGTCGCGCGCCTCAAGCCCCAGAATCGGCTGGCGTACAAGCCGTGAGATCGACGCTGGAGCGCGTCGAGGCATGTAGCACCCGATTAGGGTACACTGTTGGACGATGTCGAACACGCCCTCTGTGCGTCTGATTACGCTTGGCTGTGCCAAAAACGAGGTGGACTCCGAGGAGATTGCGGGTGTATTGCAACGCGCGGGCTACCAGATGGACGCGCAGACGGACACGCCCGATGTGGTGGTCATCAACACCTGCGGCTTTCTGGAGTCGGCGCAACGCGAAGGGATGGCGATTATTCGCGACGCGCTGCGCCTCAAACGGCAAGGCAAGACGCAGCGCGTCATCGTGGCAGGCTGTATGGTACAGCGACTGGGTGAATCGCTGCAGCAGCAGTTTCCTGAAGTGGACGCTTGGGTGGGCGTGGGGCAGATGGCACGCTTTGCGGAAATTGTGGATGCTGCCCGCGCCACGCGTCAACCGATTGCCGACATCCAGCCGCCGCATCACCGCTGGGCGGATGTGCCAACGCGCCTGCGTAGCCGCGCCCCGTGGACAGCGTACCTAAAGATCTCGGAAGGTTGCGACCACCAATGCACCTTCTGCACTATCCCCTCGTTCCGCGGCAGGCATGTGAGTAAGCCGTTGGAGCGCGTTCTGGAGGAGGCGCACTGGTTAGCACGTAACGGCGCAAGGGAGATCAATCTCATCGCTCAAGACACCACCCAGTACGGCTACGATCTCTACAAACAGTTTATGTTGCCCACCCTCCTGCGTGACCTTAGCACTGTGGAGGGTATCGAGTGGATACGGATCCACTATGCTTACCCGTCGCGCATCACGGACGCCCTGATTGAGGCGATGGCGTCGCTGCCGAAAGTGGTGCACTACCTCGATGTCCCATTGCAGCACGCCGCTCGCACGATACTACAAGCGATGCGCCGTCCTGGTGATAAGTCGCGCTACCTGCAGATGATTCGCCGCCTGCGCGAGGCAATGCCCGACATTGCTATCCGCACGACCTTTATCGTCGGCTTTCCTGGGGAGGACGAGAGCGCGTTCCAGCAACTGCTCGACTTTCTGCAAGAGGTGCAACTGGATCGGGTAGGCGCATTTATGTATTCGCGTGAGAAGGGCACACCTGCCGCTGGGATGCCCGATCAAGTGCCCTTCCGAGTCAAACGCGAGCGGTATGACCGCCTGATGCGCTTTCAGCAGCCGATTTCGCTAGCGCGCAACCGCTTGTGGGTGGGCAGGACAATCCGTGTGCTCATCGAAGGTTCCAGCACGGACACTGCGTACGCGATTGGGCGTTCTCACCGCGACGCGCCCGAGGTGGACGGGCTGGTCTATGTGCGCGGCTGCACCGCCTCGCCTGGTGAGTTCATAACCGTGCGCATCACCAACGCCGACGTGTACGATGTGTGGGGGGAGGCTGTGCCGTAATCCCGATGACCTGTCTGCCCCACCCAAGAAGTGAGCCTCTCCACGCTGACGCTGGTAATTACTGTCATCTACCACGCGCATGGTGGTAAGTGCTTGTGCGTGGTTTTTTCAACACGCCTCCTCGCCCGCCTCGTGGGTATGATGCGCTGTGGCAGTGGGGTATCGAGCCGGAGCTACATTCGTCGCAGCACGCGCCCTGCGCGCACACCTGTGTAAACGCCGTCTCGTATAACCAATCGCCCATTCACCAGTAGATGTACCACCCCCTGAGCCAGTTGGTGGGGATTCTGGAAATCTGCTGTATCCTGAATTTTGGCGAGGTCGAACACCACGATATCGGCATATGCACCCTCTTGGAGGACGCCGCGGTCGGTCAATCCCAGCCGTGCAGCGGGTAGCCCCGTCATCTTGAAAATCGCCTCTTCCAGACTCAGCAGTTGTTCCTCGCGCACATACTTTGCCAGCACGCGCGGGAAGGTGCCGTAGCTGCGCGGATGCGGTCGCTCCGCAGCGTACTTGCGGGGTTCCGTACCCACTCCGTCGGAGGCGACCATTGTTAGGGGATACTTCAGCACCGTGCGCAGGTCGTCCTCCGCCATGTTGAACCATGCCACGCCCACATGCCCGCCAGCGTCCAATAGCAGGTCTAGCACGAACAGTTCAGGCGGCTTGCCTGCCAGCCGTGCCGCATCTGCAATCGTGAGCCCTTGGTAGTCGCGGTTATGAGGCGTGCTGCCGATGACAGTGCAGTGCCAATCGGGTTGTGTGTCGCGTATGGCGTGCATCAGGCGTTCGCGTTCGCAAGGGTCGCGGAGTCGCGCCAACAGCGCGTCAGGGTCGCCCTCTAATGCCCAGCTGGGCAGCGATGCCACTGCCAGCGAGGTCTGATACGCGGTGTACGGGTAGACATCCAGCGTGACCTCCAGTCCCTGCGCTACTGCCGCACTAACGAGGTGAAGCGTTTGATGTACCTTGCCCCAGTTGTGTCTGCCTTCCGCCTTGTGATGTGCCAGTTGCAAAGGGATTCCTGCCTCTTGGGCAATTCGTAACGCCTCCTGCACGCTCTCGACGAGTTGGTCGCCCTCGCTGCGCAAGTGGGTTGCGTAGAAGCCGTTATGCTGCGCTGCAATTTTCGCTAACTCGATAATTTCTTCTGTCTCTGCGAAGCTGTTTGGCGGGTACTCCAGCCCTGTGGTGAAGGCGAACGCGCCCGCTTCGAAGCATTGCGCAATCTCTTGGCGCATCGCGTTCAGCTCTGCGTGTGTTGGCGGACGCTTCGCGTAGCCCATGACCCGCTTACGCGCGGTGCCGTGCCCGCACTGAGGGATGTAGTTTGTGCCCAGCCCCAAGTTGTCCAGAACACGCAGGTACTCGTCGAACGACTGCCAGCAGATTTCAACGCCGTGTGGCTTGAGCCAGCGCTGCTCTTGACGGAATACGGCACTGTCATCGATCTGCCCGATGGCAAAACCGCAGTTGCCTCCGACCTGTGTAGTGACGCCCTGAAATAGCATGCTGAGCTGCTCGGGATGGTGGTTGAGCGAGAAGTCTGCGTGCGTGTGGATGTCGATAAAGCCAGGCGCCACGCACAACCCATCTATCGAGAGCTTCACCCCTGCCTGCCATCCTTCCAGCTCGCCAATAGCAACGATGCGTTCACCCACGAGGGCGACATCCGCGCAAAAGCCTGGATGCCCCATGCCATCGAATACAACTCCACCGCGCAACAAAATATCGCAACGCGGTTCCTGTAGCATGGCGATAAGAATACCCCAAGCGTTGCGGAGAGGGGGGCAGAGAGTCTGCACCCTGTGTGCTGCCCAAGCCTGCAGGGTCGTCAAACCCGCCCGTGCGCCTTAGGAAGGGCAAGCCGCGCTCTCACGGATGATGAGTTCGCCTTCCATCAAGCAAGTGCCTTGAATGGGCGTGCCTGTCTCGATCTGTTGCAGGAGCGCTTCGGCAGCAGCGAAGCCGATGTCGTGAATTGGGTTTCGGATGGTGGTCAGCGGCGGTTTTGTCAGCGCTGCCATCGGCATATCGTCGAAACCCACTACGGACAAGTCGCGCGGCACGCGCAGCCCTTGCCGCGCACAGGCGTCCAGCGCACCAAGCGCCAGGAGGTCATTCGAGCCAACAATCGCTGTGAGACGCGGACGCACTTGGAGCAGCTGAGTCGCAGCCGTGAAGCCACCTGAATACTCGTAATTACTGGGGGCAATCCACTCGGGCGGAACCTCCACCCCCCATTTCGCCATCGTCTCTAAATACGCCGTGAGACGCTGATGCGTGCTCGATTGGTTGTCAGGTCCCTTGATGAACCCGATTCGCCGATGTCCCTGTGCCAGCAGCCATTCCACCAGCAAGCGCATCATCGGCTCGTTCGCGCTGTCGACGCAGTAGAAACCGAGCGATTCAGGCAGCGTGCTACCCACTACCACACAGGGCAGTTGGGTATGCTGGCGATACTCCAGCAGCGGACTGCCAATAAGAGGGACAAGCAGCAGGAGTCCATCCACTGTGCCATCGTCCAGTTGCGTCCAGAGCGTGCGAGGGTCTACGCTATTCAGTGTGATAATTTTCAAGTGATAGTTGCGGGGCATCAGCGCTTCCACTACCCCATCCAGTACAGCAGTCGCGTAGTGATTGCGTGTGAACACGGCATGCTGCGGTTCCATCACAATGCCGATGGTATGCGTGCATCGTGCAGCAAGGCTTCGGGCAATCCGATTCGGACGGTAGCCCAACCGACGTGCAGTGGTAAGCACGCGCTCGACGGTTTCCGCACTGTGCAAGTCCGCCTTGTTGTTTAGAATATTTGACGCTGTACCGATCGAGACGCCTGCTGCCTCTGCCAGTTGCTTCAAAGTAGGGCGTTTCACGCGCCGCACTGTGTTCACAACCAAATTATACTCGATACACGCGCCTAAGTGGTTGCCGAGCCCTCCAGCCCCTTCTCCTTCAAGTATTCCCGATAGACCGCCACCGCCTGTGGCATGGTGCTGGTCAGTTGCATAATGCCGCTGACGCGCCCTTTGGGCTGAATCTTGCGCTGGGTGAACGCCATCATCGCGTTCTCTTGACCCGTGTAGAGCTTGTGGAACAGGTCGGCGGTTAGGGTCAAAGCAGCTTCCTCTTCGCCGTCGGGCTTTTCGGTCAGCAACTCTAACTTCCCGCCGCGCGTGTCGATCCAGAAATCGATGTCGGGCTGCTTGATGTGGATGGCAATCAGCATGTCCAGTTTCTGCCAGCCCTCGCGGATAACATCCACGCCGCGCAGCCGCTCGATGAACTCCAGCACAAACGCCTTCGCTTGCTCGGCATCACGATACGGGAACCCCATCGTCGTCTACCTCCGACGGAAGGGTTCGACGGCGCGCGGTGGGTTCCTGCCGACTCAGCGCACGGTGCTGCCGCTGGGCACTTCGCGGTCGGGATGCAGCAGCACTGCCCTGCCGTCCACATCCGCCGCCAACATCATGCCCTCCGAGACGATGCCCCGAATCAGCGCGGGCTGCAGGTTCACCAGCACGGGAATCTGCTTGCCCACCAGTTGGTCGGGCGTGTAGTCTTCGGCGATGCCTGCGACGATGGTGCGCGTCTCGCCGCCGACATCGAGCGTCAGTTTCAGCAACTTGGTGGACTTGGGCACGGGTTCGGCGGCAGTGACGGTCGCTATCCGTATCTGCAGTCGCTTGAAGTCGTCGATGGTGATGGCGTCTTGCATGGTCGTCGCTCCTTGCTGGGGTGGTTCGGGCTGGGGCGTAGGCGTGGGCGGCTGCTTGGGTTCCGCTTTCGCTTGCAGGCGCGGGAAGATGGGTTTCGGCTCCTGCAGCGCGTGTCCAGCGGGCAGGGCGTCCATCGCGGTGGCGTCGTTCCATGCGGGCGGTTCGCCGATGCCGAGTTGCCGCGCGATTTCGCGGGCGACTTGGGGCATCGCAGGCTCCACTAGCGCGCACAGCAGCCGCGCGGCAATCAGCCCTGCGTACAGCACCTGCCCCGCGCGCGCCGTGTCGCCCTGCTTCATCAGCGTCCACGGTGCCTGCTCGTCGTAGTAGCGGTTCACTGCGCTGATAATCTGCCACGCCTCGCGCAGCCCGCGGGGGAAGTCCACCGCCTCGTAAGCCTCCGTGACGCGGGCGGCTTGCTGCGCAAACAGGTCTGCCAGCCCCGCGTCCACCCGCGCGCCGCCCTCAGGCACGCGCCCGCCGAAGTAGCGATGCATCATCGATAGCGTGCGGTGCAGCATGTTGCCCAAATCGTTCGCCAAGTCGCCGTTGTAGCGCGTCTCCAGCCCCTCCAGACTGAACTCGGCGTCGGAGTCGGTGGGCATCTCGCGCAGCATATAGTAGCGGAAGGCGTCCACTGCGTAGGGCGTCTCGCAGCCTGACGCCGCCGCCAGCGACTGCGCCACCTCCAACGGCGCGTACACATTCCCCAGCGACTTGGACATCTTCTGCTTGTTCACAATCCACCAGCCGTGCCCGTACAGGCGTTCGGGCAGGGGCAAATCGAGTGCCATCAGCATCGCGGGCCAGATGGTCGCATGGAAGCGCGGCAGGATGTCCTTGCCCATCAGTTGCAAATCGGGCGGCCAGGTGTCGGTGTAGTCGTCGCGCTCCAGCCAGCCCGTCGCCGTGAGATAGTTCAGCAGCGCGTCGAACCACACATAGA
>Ga0308393_1000387_pt1 | contig 23395 bp, 14 predicted proteins | sample Hotspr2Sampleee2_FD_202364 | JGI IMG/M metagenome (GOLD analysis project Ga0308393, IMG submission 202364) | Hot spring phototrophic mat microbial communities from Mushroom Spring, Yellowstone National Park, Wyoming, United States - 20050630_ee2 ... | reverse complement strand
GACTGCCAGCTCACCCCCAACACCGACAAGCCACGCTTCCTGCTGATCGCAGCGATCCACGCCCGCGAGCTGAGCACCAGCGAGATGGCCTGGCGCTGGATAGACGAGCTGGTGAATCACTACGGACAGAACCCCGACATCACCTGGTTGCTGGACTATCACGAGATGTGGGTGATCCCGGTGGCCAATCCGGACGGGAGACACCTGGTGGAGCAAGGGGGCAGCGCGCCCTACCTCCAGCGCAAGAATATGAATGACTCAGGCGGGACATGCCCGCCGCCGGGCGAGCCGAACTATGCTTACTTTCAGCCTGGCGTTGACCTAAATCGCAACGCCTCGTTTAAGTGGGGAGGAGCCGGCAGTAGCAACGCCCCTTGTGCCCAGACGTATCGCGGCATAGGAGCCGCCTCAGAGCCTGAACAGCTTGCCCTGGAGGCGCTCATGACACTGTTGTTCGCCGACGCGCGCGGCCCACTGGACAGCGACGCTGCGCCGATCACTACTACTGGCGTAATGCTCACGCTGCATAGCTTTAGCGATCTCATCTTGCTGCCCTGGGGCTGGACGAATTGCAGTGGACCTTGCCCACCTAGCCAGCGCGCGCCAAACGACGCCGGCTTGCGCGCGTTCGCCTTTCGCATGAGCTATTACAACGGCTACGCTGTCGGGCAGGCTTCGGAACTGCTCTATCCCGCCAGCGGCACGACGGACGATTGGGCCTATGGCGTGCTTGGCGTGCCCAGCTTTACGTTCGAGATCGGCCCAGTGAGCAGCTCATGTGGTCTTTTCACGCCAGACTACGCTTGTCAGGATGGGCTGTTCTGGCCGCTCAACCGCGGTGCGTTCCTGTATGCGGCCAAGGTCGCCCGTCAGCCCTACGCGCTGGCCCATGGTCCCACCACGCTCTCGGTCACCCTAAGCAGCAGCGCCGTGATCTCTGGCCAAGCAGTGACAATCACTGCGCTCGTGCGAGACGATGCTTACGGGTCAGCCGCGAACAGCGTTGGACGTCCGCTCGTCCGGCAAATTACCGCTGCTGAGGCTTATGTGAATCTCCCCTACTGGGCTGGTGGAACTCCCATATCGATGACAGCTCAGGACGGCACGTTTGATACTCCGTCTGAGATTGCCATAGCTACGCTGGACACCAGTGGACTCGGTGTTGGCCGACACCTGATATTTGTCCGCGCGCAGAACGCAGCCGGCCACTGGGGGCCACCCACGGCGCAGTGGCTGACGGTGCTGGGAAGTCAGCGATGGTATCTTCCTATCGCCTACCGCGAATAGGCTGCTGGATGTTGCGTCGCAACGGTTGGGTTGTGCTGATCGCCGCAGCTGGCTTCTACCTCGTCTTTGCACTGACCGACCTGAGCTCGCCCGGACCGAACTACGACGAAGTCGCAGACGCTATCCCCGCACTAGAGCTGTTGCGCGGCGAAGCGCCGACCAGCGCGCTAAAGCAGATCGTTATCCTCGACCGGCCTCTGCCGCTGATGATGTCGCACTACATCGGGCCGACCTCAACCTACATTAGCTTGCTGGGCTTCCTGATCTTCGGCCCGTCAGTCGAGTCGCTTCGGCTCACCCAGACGCTCCTTGGACTGGTCACGCTGTTCTTGCTGTGGCTGCTCGCGCGAACGTGGTTTGATGACCGGACGGCGAGTCTGGCTGCTCTGCTGGCAGCCACTGCGCCGGCATTCATCTGGTGGCATCGCGCCGGCATCTTCTTCGCCTCGCCATTGCTACCGATCTCCCTGGGCATGTTGCTTGCGCTGACCAACTGGTGGCGCGGTCATCAGCGCACCGCGCTCATCGCTGCGTGTTTTTTGTTTGGCCTGGGTTGCACAACCAAGCTCCTGTTCATCTGGTGGTTGGCTCCACTGGGAGTAATTGCACTAATTGGACCTGGCATAAAGAGAATCCGCAAACGGCTGCCTGGGCGGCTGAGCTTGCTGCTGGCCGGCACGGCGTGCTTAGCCGGCTGCTCACCGGTGCTCATTCACAACATGCCCAACCTGGACACGCTCAAGTTCATCGCTCAAAACCTCACGCGTTCACAGCTCTACGGCCACAACAACCTGGACTTCTTTAACAATTTGTCGTTTCAGGCCGAGCAATTCTTTCGTTTGATAAGCGGGGACACGCTGGAGTTCAATGCGCCAGTGCCATTCCCGCTGACCGGCTTAGCGCTACTGGCAAGCTTAGCATACGCTGTCACCTCGCTGAGGCAACGTAACACATCCCCGCGCTCGCCCCGCATGTTTATTGTCACCAGCATGCTAACGATGATTCCGCTGGCCACGTTTAGCGTTTCATCCGTTGGTGGCAGGCATCTTTTTATCTTGCTGCCGATAGCGATTGTGCTCCTCGCCAGCGCACTTGCGGAGAGCGCGCAGCGGCTTCCGACACGGTTACACCTTGCTTTGCCGGCCTTGCTCGTCGGCATGCTGTTGACCAACCACGTGACTGCTAACGTGATGGTTTGGCAGTTCTTCAGACAAAGCGGTGGGCGTGGCCTGTGGTCCGATGCGCTCAATCGTAATGCCGAAGTGCTTATGACAACTTTCGCCGACCATCCGATCATTGCCATGGACTGGGGCTTTGAGCGCAGCGTTGCGTTGCTGACCAAAGGACAATTAAGGCTAAGGGAGGTGTATGAATATACGCAATCGCCGTCGGCGCGCTTTGCCGATCTCAGTGCGGTGCTCCTGCGCGAGCCAGCGCACGTGTATCTCTTCCACGCGCCACGAGTTACAGTGTTCGGCGGCCATTGGCAGATCTTCCAGCGCACAGCGCTCAAGATGCGCCGCCAGCTTGTGCAGACGCATGTCATCAGTGAGCGCGACGGTGCTCCCCACACCCTGATCTATGTGGCGCAGCCAATGGCGCGAACGTTTGACTTGCCGGACTTGCGCTACCCGCGCTATGCGCAGTTTGGTGACGGACTAGAGTTATTAGGCGGCGAAGTTGGCTATGATCCAGCCTCACGAGAGGTATCGGTAATGCTCTACTGGCGCGCACAGCGGGGCGGGCTGCCCGATGACACCGTGCTGTTGCACGTCGTGAATCAGGCGACGGGCGAGGTCGTGGCAATTGGTGATACCAAGCCCTCGTATGGGCATTACCCCTTCTCGCACTGGCAGGCTGGCGAGGTCGTCATTGATCCGCACTGGGTTATGCTACCAGCCAACCTGTCGGCTGGAACATACCAGGTACGCGTTGGTGTGTATGACACAACTACCGGTCAGCGCCGTGCGATTGAGGACCCACTTCGAGACGCAGCCGGCAATAGCTTGATGTTACAGACATTTGAGCTACTCCAATGACGAGTCGAGAACATACCTTTTGGATCATTGTATTTTTTACTTTTTTATCATTTATATTTCGCATTATTAACCTAGACACTTATAGTTTATGGCTAGATGAAAGTTTTACACTTCTGCGCATAAATGGAGATTGGGATCATATTTTTAAAAATATAGTTATAAGACAAAATGATATATATACTGTTGATTTAAATCCACCTCTCTACTTCGCCCTGCTCAAAGCATGGACGCAAGCGTCAGGCCAAAGCACATTCGCCTTTCGGTTCTTCTCCGTCCTCTGTGTAGTACCCATTGTGGCGCTGAGTTACGTCCTTGGACGCCACCTGACAAGCAACAGGACGATTGGCCTGCTCAGCGCTGGTCTGGCACTCATCAGTCCTTCATACCAATGGTATGCCAGTGAATTAAGGCCATATTCTCTTTTACTATTCTTGGGATCGGTTAGTTCGTATATCTTTGTTAGACTATTTTTTCAGTCTAAATTCTCTAATACTTTATTTATTTTATGGATTATTTCATCATTACTATCGGTTTTTACCCATTACTCGTATATTAGCTTAATATTGATACAGATTATTTTGATATTTACCAGAAAAGAATTATACAAATACAAAAACTTTATAATATCACTACTAACTTTGCTAATATTATTACTAACACTAATTATATCTACACCCATATGGTTGCCCACGCTGTCTCGTGCTGCGCAATTAGCGCTACAAGCGCTCACAGCACCGATTAGGCCAACAGCATTCGCGTTCGAGTGGCTCGCTGAGATCATCAGTGCGTTCACTTTTGGCCTCAACGCTGGCGACCCTACAGGAACAAATGGCCCGTTGACGACACTCGCTGGACTTATCATTGCCTTAGGACTCAATCTAGGTTTAGATAAGCGGAAGAGAATTGTTTTATATAGTATAATACTTATTCCAATTATATTTTGGTTTATTTTATCTTTACTAATAGAGAATAGACCTAGCTTTAGATATATAATCTTCATATTTCCATTTTTAACTATTTGCAAAATAAATGCATTTGTGCAGCTTAACGCTATATTCAAAGAGCGCTACTTGCCAGGACTGATACTACGTGTAAGCAGCGCTGGCCTGATCTTCGGCAGCGCTATCTTCGGCACAGCCATGACCTTTGTGCGCACGCCAACCCGGCAGGACGACTGGCGCGCCCTTGCTGACCATCTACGCCAGAACTGGCGGCCAGGTGACGCCCTTGTAATCAACCTTTACACGCCAGAGTCAGTGTTAGATGCTTATTTAGACGGCATTCCGATCGAGATCATTCCTATCCATACTTGGCTGCAGATACCAGAAGCAGAAGCACACCACACCATCAGTCTGCGTTACCAACGCATCTGGTATGCCAACACCGGTGGCGACAACGGACTGCACAATCCAGAAGCACAGGCTCTTTTCAGTCGCTATCTGCTGCGCAGTCGAACGGCCTTTCCGGCCCGCACAAATATCATCGAGCTTCTGGAGTATGACACTCGGCCCTTCGTCAGCGATAGCCTACCAGCGCAGGTATTTCCAACGGCCAGCGAGCACATCGGCCAGACCCATATTGCGGGATATGAGATCGCAACCGGCAATCCCTACCATCCTCACCCTAACTTCTGGCTGAACTTATACTGGCGGCGCGGACGAGAAGATGAAGACTTGTCGCATCATGCGATTGCACTCCGCCTCTATGATGCCCAGACCAACTGGTGGGACTGGTTAATCTCGGCAAATCTGACGCCCTGGCCAGCAGATTGGAAGCACAGCAAAATATATCGAACCAGCCATCTGATCCCCCTACCACTCGGCCTGCCGCTTCAACCCTATCAGCTAGAGCTCCGCGTGCTGGCTGGTCCGAAAGGCGAAACCACACAAGTCGCTACCGTCGTAGTGGACGAGCAGACGACACGCTGCTGCCTGCGCGTGAAGCAGTGGCCAGGTCGGAGCAAGCATGAACAGCAGCAGCTCACGGATGCCGCGCTGCGCGCTGAATATCCAGCCGTACTACGACCAAATCAGCCGCTGCCGGTCGTGCTCACCTGGTATCCCGCTCAACCACACCTCCCCGCCTGGCAAACCCGCTTAAAGGTCGAGGGCTTGTTAGGCGGCCTGGTGGCTTCTCTCGAGCGAACAGCAGGGGGGTCAGTGTTCCCGGTCGCGGCCTGGCCAGTTGGCGAGCCAACACGCGACCCATATACCCTTGCGCTCCCACCTGCGCTCCAACCAGGCGTATATCGGCTGTCGCTCGAACGCTGGCGAGAGAATCGAAAAGTGGACGGGACGCTGCTGGGACTGTTGCGCGTCGAGGATTACCCATATGTTCCCATAGCTGAACGGATTCAATATCCGTCAAATGCGCGCGTTGGTGAATTGCAGTTGCTTGGCTATAGCGCAAACGGACAACCACGCCGCGGCCAGGTGAACGACTTCATCACCCATTGGCGCATCGCGGAGACACCACAGCGCGATGGCGTGATCTTCCTGCACATGCTCGATGCCCACGGCAAGCTGATCTCTCAGGATGACAACCCGCCCATCGTTAACGGCCTGGTGCGCAGCACAACCACCTATCGCCCAGGAGAAGGCATTAACCAACTGCACCGCTTGGAGATTCCTGCTCGTCTATCGCCTGGGCAGTATCAGCTCTATGCGGGCATCTACGATCGTCAAAGCATGGTGCGCTGGCCGGCTCAACAGGACGGCCAGCCAGCCAGAAACGATCTGGTCTTTCTCGGAATCATCACTATCGAGTAGACACAAGCCTTGGCAAAGCAAAGCGCAACGCGCCGCCATGAGGTCTGGCTGAACCAGCTAGTCATCGGCCTGATCTTGTTGAGCGGGTTAGCTATTCGCATTTACCACCTGGGTTTCCCTGAGCTAGCCGGCGATGAGGGCTTCAGCTACGTTTTCGTCCAGCGCCCGTACTCCGAGATCATTGCTGCTACCCTAGCCATAGGCGAACCGCATCCGGTGGGCAGCTATTTCATCTTCAAGGCATGGAGCGACCTAGCCGGCAGCAGCGAGTTCGCCTTGCGCTTCCCCAGCGCTTGGTTCGGCGTCCTGGCGATAGGCTTAACCTATCGCCTGGGGCGCGAACTCAGGTTAAGCACTGCTGCGCGCATTGGAGCAGCAGCGTTGATCGCGTTTGGTCCATTCAGCGTCTTCTACAGCCGCGAGATGCGCATGTACGGCATGCTCTTGGCGCTCACGCTGGCCAGCACGCTGCTGGCGTGGATGCTGCTCCGTCGCTCCTCCTGGCATATCGCTATTGCCTACATAGCCCTGAGCTGGCTGGCGCTGAACACACACTACTATGCCGGCTTTGTACTGATCGCGCAGAACGTGTTCGCCTTCAGCAGCGCGCTTTTGCAACGCACCAGGAATCGGCTTCGTATGCTCGGTAGCTGGATTGTTACCCAAACAGGCGTGCTTGTCAGCAGTTCGCTGTGGCTGATCCCCGCCCTTGGCATAGCGACTACTTATAGCGGTGCTGTGGACTACAGCCCTGACCTGGTGAGCGCGCTGTTCGTTTACCTGGGTTCGTTTCTAGTCGGACAGCACTTCCCAGTCGGAGACGCTGTGCCAGCGCTCGTTTGGCTGTGTTTGGCATTGATCGTCGCTGGCTTGGCCAAGCTGTGGCTGGGTAGCGCCGACGAGCGCCTGGCAGGCGGGCTACTGGCGCTTTACTTGTTCGTGCCGCTCGTGCTGGCATGGGCTAGCGGTCTGAATCGGCCTGTCTTCTCCCAGCGCTATGCGACCGCCGTGCTCGGCCCGCTCTACCTTATCCTAGCCGAGGCAGCATGGGGGAAGTTTCACCATCGGCATCTCCTGCAGCCCGCTTTTCGTGCGCTGCACGCCGTGCTACTCGGCGCTGGCATACTTATCGCTGCAGCAGCGCTGGCCGGCCTCCACGGCTACCTGCGCTCCGACAGAGTGGACGGACACCCTCACATCTGGCGTAGGTTTATACAGGTCGCCAGCCGCTACACCGAGGCACTGCCGGCGAGCAGCGTGCGCATAGCGCTGAACTATCCTGATCCAGTCTTTACCTACTACCATCATCGCTACTGGTCGCAAGGCCCTGCATTCACGACGCTGCCTCCGCGCGCTCAGGACGTCGAAGGCGCTCGTGCCATCGCGCGCGCGTGGCGCGAGCAAGGCGCTGAGCGCGTGCTGCTTCAGATCGTTGACAGCTTCTGGGACGGCCGCGGCGTAGCTGCTGCCGCGCTAGCAAGCGAGTTCGCCTATATGGGAGAAACCTATACCGGCCAATGGATCGTCAAGATTTATGGCCGGCCTGGGCCAGGTGACTTACGGCCGCTGAATGTGCAATTCGTCAATGGCCTAGCGCTCAAAGCAGCGTATGCGCGCGCCGACCCTTCAGCGAAGCGAGTAGAGGTTTACTTTAGCTGGAACAGCGAGAGCGCATCACTGCGAGGCAGTGAGAAATTCTTTATTCACGTGAGCGAGCAGACGAATCCCTTTGCGCTTATCGGTCAGCGCGATGAGCCGCTGATACTGGATCCGTCGCAAGCGATCCAAGTAGACGGGCTGTATGTGCATGGCTATGGCGTGCCTCTGAACGAGGCGTCACCAGCCGGCCAGTACCACATCCGCGTTGGCCTATATGATCCTGCCCAGCCAGGCATGCCGCGCCTATTGACGACCGACGGACGTGACGCTATCGTGATTGGGTCGTTCGCGATTGAATGAGGCAATCGTGAGTTTGCTGGGCAACGCGACTGCGTTGGCAACCGCAAGCTGCGCAGTGTGCACAAAAGCACGCTCTCCAGTTAGCTCGTCATACAGCCCGATCAACACATAATAATCACTAGGCCGAGCGTCAGCAGCGACAGTAAAGACATGTCGGTCGTATACCACCTGACCAGGCTGCCAGCATGACGTGGGCAGCGTCCAGTTCGCCGGCCGACCGTCCTGGTTGACGATCCGATAGCGATCCTCGAGCGTATCCGCAACATGGATGAACACCTTGCGCGCCCTGGGAAGCAATGCATCACCATCGTGTCGCCAGTACAAGTCAATCACGCCCGTCTCACCTGGGCTGAACGCAGGTTTGAGGCGGTAGCCGATCAGCCTGACCTCGCCGTTTGGCTCAAAGCGAATCTCGGTGAGCACAAGGTCGGCGGGCAAGGCAGGATTAGGGACGGTGATCGGATCTACGCCGTAGCTGATCACCCGCAACAGACCAATGTGCGCCGCAGCTTGCGCGACGAGCAGGCCAAAGACGAAGATGAGTCGAGGCAGCGAGATAGCACTCCGACGGTCATTCAACCACAAACTGGCAAGTGCAACGATCACCGGCGCAAAATACATCCACACCCGTCCGGTCTCTCCCCGCGCGACGTGCAGGAGCGACAGGGCGGCGAGGGTCGCCACCCAAGCGAAAGCCAGCGCCGGCGCGCGTCGCCAGGCAAGGAAGAGCGCGATTACTGCCAGCGGCAGGCCGGCGAACGTCGAAATATCCCAGGGGTGCCACAACACAAACGGCCAATAATCCCGCTCTAATGCCAGGTGCAAGCGCATGGCTGTGTTGTAGCTGCCCAGCAAGTCAAAGCCAGTCAGCAACACCAATGCTGACCATGGCCCAGCCAGGCCAGCCAACGCAAGCGCGCCCTGCGCCAGGCGGGCCGGCCACAAACGCATTCGCTCCGATTCCCAGATGCGCACCAGGGCATATAGCCCGCTTATCATCCCTATCGGGATGTTGCCGAAGCTCATCAAGGTGCCCAGAAACAGAACTAGGCCGCAAGCGAAGGCTGCTAACAATCCACGCCCGCTCAAGGGCGCTGCTAACATCGCCTCCACAAGCAAAAGGGCGGCTAAGGTAAAGAGACCAAAACTGCGATCCCACTGCGAAGCCCACATCAGCGCGCCGGGGATCAGCGGGTATAGCAACGCGGCCACCGCAGCAGCGCGGTCGTTCGCTATCCGTCGGACGAAGGCAAAGAGCAATACAGGCACGCTCCAGGCTGCGATCGTCTCTACCAGGATGCCAAACAAGCCGGCGCCAATCTGGACGCTATCCAACTCACCAGGGCGCAGGTCAAAGCAAGCCAGTGGGCGTAAGGTCGGCTCTAGTGCCGCTGCCAGAGCAGGGAAGGGACGCAAGAGCTGCACACCTAGCCAGAAGATCATCGGCAAGCCAGGCGGGTGGCGCTCAACGTGGACGCTGTAACTCTCCATCTCCTGCGCAAAGCGCGCCAACCATCCCTGTAGATCGTTCACACGCACGCCGACGGTGAAGTAGCCACTGGTGAAGTCGCTATACTGTCGAAAGGCCAACCCACGCAGTGGATAAGGCTCGACGATGTGTGTGGCAGCCGTCTGCAACAGCACGCCAGCGACGAAGACATACCCTGAAAGTCCAACGACATGTCTGCCAGAGAGCGTCGCCGGAAGGCGCGCCAGCACCATCAGTGCGACGACGCTGTGCGCAACCAAGCCGAGGGCCAATAAGGCCATCGGCAGCGCCGGCGGCGCTGCGCGACCCCATAGCACCAGCGTCCGCGAAGGGTCAAACAAGAGCGCTGCGATGTAGACCAACGTCGGCAGGCCGATCAACAACATCTGGCCGCCGAGTCGCGTCCTGAAACCGATCGCGCGTAGCCGGCTCATCCTCGCCTGGTTTGGCCTGCGAGAATTGCGCGCGCGATCAAGAGCACAATCGCAAGCGCAGCGATCGCGCTGATAGCCAAGCCGATGTAAAAATCAGTTGGCCGATAGCTCAGCTCGACGCTGGCCGGCCCAGCGGGAATAGGCACGCCTAGCAGCGCGCCGTAGATCGGCAGCGGGGCTACCTCCTGGCCGTTGACCAGCGCGATCCAGTTGCGATGATAGGCCTGGCTGATCGCCAGCAGCGCTGGTTGATCGGCATGCGCTGCAACCTTGATGTAACCCGGTGACTTGCCCTCGACCGCGGCGCTGCCTAGTGTGTCACGACCAAGCAACCCCTTCGGCGCATCAATCACGACGGCTTCCACGAACGGATCGAACGCAGGACGGCGCATGTAGGCGTAGAGGTCGTCCTCGGTGCGGACTGACACAATCCGTCGCGGTATCCAAGCGCCGTTGAAATCTTGAGGCTCCCAATCCAGGCGATAGGTGCTAGCCGGCTGTCCTTCAAAAGTGTCGCGAGCCAGCAGAAACCAAGGGATCATCACCCCCTCTGGTGTCTCCATTGCCCCGCGCCAGGTCACAGCATAGCGCACGTTGAGCAGTTTCACCATCACCGCTTCGGGTGTGCGCTCAAGAAACGCCTTATAGGCGCGCATGACAATAGGCGAGCCGCCGCTTACCTCATTTAAGCCGGCCACGCATGCGCCATTGAGGGACAACCCGTAGTGGTTGTGTACGCGGCCATAGCTATTCGGACGCTGTGTGTCAACGATCGGCTTGGTAAACGGGCTCGGCGGAAAGGGATCCGCAAGTTGCTGCGTTGCAGTGTGACGATTGGACGTAAATAACTCAAAGACTATCAGCGCTACCAGCGCACTGCCCCAAGCCCAGCGCGGCCAGCCACGCAACTGCGCACGCCACAGAAACAAGCCAGACGCACCTAGCAGTGCGACCACGACCATGGCCAGCCGGCTGGCTGCCGACGTGAGCGCCGATTGGGCAGGCTGCGTTAGCGCTTGTTGAGCAATTAAGATGACGATGAGAACGAACAGCGCAGCCACTCCCAGAATGCTTGTAACCCCAGCCGCGCGCTTTAGCTGCTCTTGCGCTTGCCTGTAGATCGGACGCATGAGCAGCGTCGTACCATAGGCAGCCAGCGTGCTCAGTGCAAAACTGACAGCCATTGCGTGGCGTTCCTGAGAACGAAACTGACGATAGCCAGGGAATATTAAGTACGCCAAGTCAAAACCAATCGCATTCGCACCAAAGCTCAGTGCCAAAGCTACGACCGCGATAAGTAGCCAAAGCCCTGCATCGGCTAGGCGCTTGTGGTTCGCTAGCAACACGACCCCGACGAGTGTCAAGGCAACAATGCCAACGTAAATGGGCTGCCAGATATTGAACACACCAACCAGCACCAATAAAGCAACGTCCAGTAATAAGAAGCCATTGCCGGCTTCGATGTAAGATAGCCCTGGCCGGTTGGAATCTAGCATAAATAATAGCGAGGGGATGAGCTGAGCTGCGCTTAAGCCGATAGCCAAACTACCCGCAACTGCGCCTCTGAGCAACCCACTGCCTATGATCATCGCTGTTCGCCGGCCAAAGCGATGCGCTCGCCAGAACCAAACGACGAACGCCACGGCTACTACATAGGTTATGTAGAGCATAGTTTGCGGGTGGCCGGCAGTGAAAGCGAAGCTGGCTGGGATCGCCAACCCACCGGCTGCCGGCAACCAGCGCTCAGCCGTGGCTAGCCGATGCACAACCGGAAGCAGCCAAGGTAACCAACTTGCTGTCTGCAAAATGCCGGTCTGGAGCATTGGATAGCCAGTCATGTATCCGCCAAATGCGTAGACCAGTGCACCAACCAGCGCAGCAATAGGGTGCAGCCTTGGATGGCCGGCAGGCGTGCGCAGAAAGACATACATCCCAAGCGCTGCCCATAGCACGTGAAGCATCACCTCCCATTCCAGCGCACGCAACGGATATTCAGACCAGCCCAGTGCTCGGCCCACCAACATCAGCGCGAGCACAGGCGGATACAGCACCTGAGATTGCGGATCAGCCTGGAAGGGATAGCCACTGTATAGGCACTCTTCAATAAAAGGGAAGCGTCCGGCGAGAAGCTGCCGATACGCCATCTGCCGATAAGCCAGGAACTGATGCGTAAAATCACCGTGCTTAAAAGTTAAGCGATCGGCTTCTGAGGGCGTCAAGATGCGCCAGAAGAAGAGCAACCACAGCAGAAGAAGGGCGAAGAGTGGTCCTAGCCAGCGGCGGTGGGGGGTGACGGGCATGAGAAACGCACCGCGGTGAGTATACTGCCAGCGTGTCGCTCCGGGTTCGCACCTGGCTCGCTGCCAGCGCGCTTTCTCTAATTTCTGTATTTATCGGCCACGAGGTTTTCGTCAGGTTGATCGCGCCGGCGCCGCCGCTTAACTTCGATGAAGCTGCGCACAGCTTGCCCGGCTATTACATTCTGCGCGACATCCTGGCGCTCGACCTGCGCGCGCTGTGGGGGGATTTTCACATCCAGACGTTATGGCCACCTGGTTTCTCACTGCTCCAGGCGCCGTTTCTGGGCCTGCTTGGCATAAGCGACGACAGCGCGCGGCTATTTGCCTACTTTATGCTGGTTGCCGCTGCGCTGATGGGCTATGCAGTGGCTTATGAGATTGACCCAGCGCTGACTCCGCTCGCTGGGCTGGTCAGTGGGTTGCTCACGCTCAGCGCGCCCGGCTGGCTGTTCACCGGCAGTTGGGCGATGCAAGAGACGCCCGTGGCTTTTGTCGTCTTTTTCGCGTTCTGGGCTTTCCTGCGCGCGCTGCGCATCGGACGCGCGCGCTGGTTCTTCTTCGCCGGCTGCGCGCTGTACTTTCTGTTTCTCACCAAGTTCAACTACGCAGCATTCGCCATCGCTGCAGTTGGTGTGGTGGATGTAGGCCAACGGCTGCGCCGGCGAAGGACCGAGCCGGCACACAGCGTCAGCAATCGCCTCACGCCCGAGTTCATCACCATGGCAGCGCTATATGCGCCGCTTGCTTTGGGCATCCTATTCTGGTTCTTCGGCGGCACAGACATCGTGCCGACCGAGGTGAAATGGCGAGACTTCCGCTTCTTCGTCACTAATGAGGATAGCGGCTACCCCTTCTGGAGCGCGGAGAATCTGCTCTTCTATGTCCGCACGACGACTGACTGGCTGATGCCCAGCCCTTGGCTGGCGTTACTGACCGCTGTCGGGGCCATTTGGGCGGTGCTTCGGATAAAGCATCCTGGAGTAGCACTAATGGCGATCTTCTTTGCGCTCGGCTTTGCATTAGCCACTGTGCATCAGCTTAAGGCCCAGCGCTACATCACCCCGTTATTCCCGTCACTGTGGTTGCTCGCCGGACTAGGATTTGCGCACTGCGTCACGCACTTGCGTCTGAGGACGGGTTGGCGCGTGGCGCTTGCACTCGGCCTGCCCTTCGCTACGGCAATATGGAGCTGGTGGACTTGGCTGCCGCGCCTGCAGCCAGTCTGGGCGGGCGACCTGGCCCATGACTTGCGCGATGCTTCGCAGCGCATTGTGGACTGGCAACGCGCAGATCGGCCAGTGCTGATCATCGGCACCTTCGGTGAACTTAGCCCACCGCTGTTCGAGTGGCGGCTACGTCCGCTGCCTGCCTTTGCGCAAACGACGCTGCCGATTCAGTATGATGCACCGCCGGTGGAAGGCGCGAGCGATGTTGAGCGCGTCCAACGCTGGCTGGATGAGCACAACAGCGCACAGGTCACTGTCATCCGCGTCGCAACCTGGTCTCCGCTCTATCAAGCTGCCGACATGCAAAAGAAGAACCTGTGGCGCCAACAACTGGCTCATGACTTCGATAAGGTGCGCGGCTATCGCCTTGTGGACGAGATGACCTACCCAAATAGCGGTCTGAGCCTCCGCTATTACTTGCCAGACTGAGCGCGGCAATAACCAGGCGATGAAGCCCTTTCTGGCCAAACTCATTCGATCCCAGCACAAGCACCGTTCGTGCTTGTGTATTCGGATGGACATCCTCGTTGCGCATACGCCGCTGCCAATCCAGGTGTATGACGAACCAATGCTGCCGTTCGCCCGCGCGATCATCGAGGCGACCCAGGACCTGGTGTGCGCCTATCAATTCAACGTGGCCTATTACCTCGCCGAGGGCGCCGCCGGCATGGTGGCGCTCGAGCGCATCACCCGACTTGTGCCTGATGAGATCCCGATCATCTTAGACGGTCCTTTTTGCGCTGTCGGAGCGACGGCCGACGCCTACGCACGCTGTGCCTTCGAGCAGTTGCGCGCGGATGCGGTGACGATCTTCCCCTATCCGGGCAGCGACGCGGTGCGACCCTTCCTCAAGCATGCTGACCGCGCTGTCTTCATTCTCACGCGGACGACGAACGAGCACGCCTGGGAGCTACAGGACTTGGAGATAGAGCCACGGCTGGCGACTGAGGACCGCCCACAGAGCGCGCCTATGCCGCGCCTGTATGAGAAGCTCGCCCTACTGGCCAACCGCTGGCACGCAGAAGGACCAGCAGTCTGTGGACTGGAGGTAGACGCGGTGCCCAGCCAAGACTTGGCGCACCTGCGCGCGCGCTCGCCACACCTGCCGTTTTTGATCAACGGCGCGCAGATGACGATGCTGAACAACATCATGCGTTACGGACGCACTCAAGACGGCCTAGCGCCGCTGATCAGCGTGTCGCACGAAGTGATCTACGCTTCGCGCCGCGAGGATTTCGCTGAGCAGGCGCGCGCAGCAGCAACCCACTGGGCCGAGGCAACGCGCACCTATCTTTGACTATGCACCCAGCGCTCTATTCCACCAATAAAATCAAGTAGTTATGTAATTACATTATATAAACACTTGAGTATATAATGAAATCAAAACTGCGCATTTTCTAATCTAAACCAAATATATGGATGCGCTTAGATAACGTTTGACAAAGCGTCCTGATCCAGTCTGCCCTCGCCCTGAGGCACATGCGCCCGCAAAAGCTGGGCAGGAATGCGGTATGATTAGGCGAGTACGGTATACCTGCCGAGGAGAGGAACTATGACGAAACCAGTTGTGCTCACCGATACCAACTTTGAGCAATTGGTGGAACAGCGCAAGGGCGTGGCACTCGTGGACTTTTGGGCGGAGTGGTGTGGCCCATGCAAGATGATCGCGCCCATCGTGGAGCAGATCGCCGAAGAAAACGGCGACAAGATGTTAGTCGGCAAGCTGGACGTGGACGCCAACGGTGAGACGGCCATGAGGTTCGGCGTGATGAGCATTCCCACGCTGATCTTGTTCAAAGACGGCGAGCCCGTCGAGCGGCTGGTGGGCTACCGTCCAAAAGAACAGCTCATGGCCAAAATTCGGCCATACTTGAGCTAGCGCGCAGCGCATCCGCTCCTCGCCCAGAGGAGCGGATTTTTTACTAACGCACAGGCGGTGTCGGGGTCAACGGCAAAGGTTGCGCTGCACGCGGACGGGTGATCACCAGGACCACCTCCAGCTTGTCAAAGTCCACGCCTGGCCGCACAATCGCTTGCTGAGTCGTCTCTACGTCTTGGCTGATGACGCGCTCGACTGCGCCGACCGGCAGCGCCTGTGGCAGCATGCCGCCCAAGCCACTAGTCACGATCAGATCGCCAGGCTTCAGTGGCTCAGTCTGTAGCACGTTTTGCAAGAGCAGGATGCCCTCGTTCGTGCCGGCCACTGTGCCTGAGGCCCGCGACTCGACCATCCGCACATTGATGAAAGAAGCTGGATCCGTGAGCAATTGCACCTGCGCAGTGGCGTAGCTCACTTTACCCACCCTGCCCACCAGGGCCAACCCACCAGCCACAACCGGCATACCAACCTCGATGCCATCCCTCGCCCCAGCATTGATCGTGATGTAGCGCACGAACGGGCTGGTGTCGCCAGCGATCACGTTCGCGCATTTGCCCGCCGTTGCCGACTGAGGATCGACGCCCTGACACCTCAGCACATCAGCACTCCCAATCACATCAGCGCCAACCACTTCGTACGTGGGGTTGTCGCTGGCAAAGCGCAGCAAGTCGCGGTATTGCTTCACTTCAGCCTGGAACTCGCGCAGACGGATGTTCTCGGCCTCCAGCGCCGTCACCTGGCGGCGCAGGGCCTCGGCGCGTGCGCGCAGCTCTGCCAAGTCACTGCTGCTGCGAAACAGGTCACCCAGTGTGCGACCTACGTTTGTCAGGGCTTGCTGCAATGGCCCAAGCAGCAGCGAGGCCGGCCCTTGAGAGATCGGCTGAGCAGACAACGCACCCGATAGCAGGGCGACCGCGCTGATGGCGAGCATGATGAAAACGAGCACAAACGAGCGCGAGCGCGGACGGTTGGTCACTGCGCTCGTTATGATAGCAGCCCTTAGTCGAGCTGAGCGATGGCAAGCCGGCGGAAGCGAGAGCGCTTCTTAAACTGATGCTTCTCCATGCGCTCTAGCACGTCTCGTAAAAAACGCACGGCGTCAACGATGTAGGCCCCCTTGTTCAACATGACGCACTCAGCGCGGCCGCTCATCACTGCATCGGATACCTCGGCCCGCGACGGCGCGCCGGTTTTGGCCATACTCTCCAAAACCTGCGTGGCCCAGATGACCGGTAGATGCGCTGCCTCGCATAGCCAAAGCACCTCCTCTTGCACCTCAGCAAGCCGCTCAAACCCCACCTCAACGGCCAGGTCGCCGCGCGCCAACATCACGCCGATCGGGGGCGCCTGCAAGCCGGCCAGCAGCAAACGCGGCAAGTTCTCGAACCCCAGGCGCGTCTCGATCTTTAAGATCACGCCAACATGCGATGCGCCCACGCCATCAAGCGCCCGGCGCAAGGCCCAGAAGTCCTCTGGGCTGCGCACAAAGGAGAGGCCGATCATGTCCACATGCGGCGCGACAATAGCAAGATCCGCCAAATCCCTCGCGGTGAGGGCAGGGATGTCCAGTTGGACGCCGGGCACGTTGATACCCTTCTCCGCGCCCAGCTTGGCCCCACTGGCCGGGTTGGTCTGCGTGATCTCCACCAGCATCTGATGGCCATCGTTGCTCAGCACACACCCGCCGATCTTGCCGTCGTCAAACCAGATAGGCTGGCCAGGCGCGATGGCTACAAATGCGGGACCGATTGAGCAGGAGATGCGTGCATGATGAATCACTTGGCCATCGAGGCTGCGCACTGCCGGCTGACCAGGGCTGTCGTCGTTGGTTACTACAAGTCGATCACCAACGCGCAGCACCAACGGCTCGGTTGCTTCGGGTAGCTCGCCAACGCGCAGCTCACCCAACGACGCTCTGCCACGCATCAGGCCAACCGTCATGCCGGTCTCTAGATAGGTGGTGCGGTCACATTCGGCCAATACGGCTGCGTCACGCCGCGCTGTCAGCTTCAAAGCGCGGTAGCGACCGCGCGCATCGCGCAGGACGATCGCGTCGCCAGGCTGGGCTTGGTCAAGCGCCTGTCCCTCCAGCGGCATCACGGGTGACCCATCGCAGCGCTGACCAGGCGGGACAAACCAAACCTGGGCTGGCTCCGTCACGCGACCACGGATGTCGCGCTGCGGCCGCAGCTTGATCACGCGCGCGGTCGTCGCTAGCCGACCTGTGCGTAGCTTAGGGCCAGCCAGGTCAGCGCAAACCTTGCACGTCTTCCCCAGTTCGCGCTCGGCCTGGCGCAGGTTCTCGATCATCTTGAGCCAGGCGTCGGCATCATCGTGCGCACAGTTGATGCGCATCACATCCATGCCCGAAGCAAGCAAATCACGCACCAGGCCGGGGTTACGCGCAGCTTCGGAGGGCATAGTGACCATGATGCGCACGGAGCGGCCGGCTGGCAGCGGGCCAAACAGTTGGCAGGTGTGCTCGTGCAGCAGCGCGCGGCCGCGCTTGAAATCTATGGAACTGAGGGAATCAAACTGCAGATTGCGATTGACTAAGCGATGCAGGGCGATCAACACCGACTCAAGGGTGTGCAGCGTGTGCGCCTCGGATCGCCCCAGGGAGCTCAGGCCAAGCGACGCCAGCTCGTCCTGAAGGTCTCGAATATCTATCTGTCGCAGCGCCAGGTAATGGAGCAGGTTGCGCGCGCTCTCTCGATAATCTGGCGCAGCCTTGGCCACTACGCTGCGAAATCGCTCTTCTAAGTCCAGCGCACGCTTATGCAGTTCTTTGATCGGCGGGATTAAGTGCTCTGGTGAGCTGCTCATCGGGGCTAAGCTAATTCTAGCTGCGCCATGATCGGCGGGCGGCGCCGTGCGCATCTCAATCGAACACCTGGAATCCCTGTGGATCGCTTGCTCACCCAGCGCGTTTCTTTCGCACTGCCCGCTCATACGCCTGAACGTAGGCTGCCGCGCTGCGCTCCCAGGAGAAATCCTGGGCCATCGCTGTGCGGATCATGAGCTGCATGTGCTGTGGGCGATCGTAAAAGGTGCTCACTGCCCATCCCACTGTGTAGTAAACCGCATGGGCGCTCGGTTCATAGAACTTAAAGCCAGTGCCTTCACCCGTGCGCTCATCATATTGCTGTACAGTGTCATCCAGCCCACCCGTGGCGCGCACAATGGGCAAAGTTCCGTAGCGCAGAGAGTACATTTGGTTCAGTCCACATGGCTCAAACAGCGACGGCATCAAAAAGAAGTCCGATCCAGCTTCGATCCAGTGGGCCAGCTCTTCGCTGTAGCCGATAAAGCTGCCAATCCGCCCCGCATAGCGCGCCGGCAGTGACCCAAAGACGTGCTCCAGCCACTTCTCACCACTGCCCAGGATAGCGAACTGAACGCGCATCTCTCTCACAATGCCCTCGATGCACTGCGCCAGTAGATGCAAGCCCTTCTGCTCCACAAACCGGCTAACCACGCCAATAAGCGGTATGTCCGGCGCGACTTCCAGCCCCAAGCGTTCCTGTAGCGCGCGCTTGCAGAGCGCTTTGCCCGATAGATCATCCGCCGAATAGCGCGCCGGAATCAGCGGATCAGTCTCTGGGTTCCATACGGAATAGTCACAGCCGTTGAGGATGCCGAGGTAATGCTCACCCTTGTCATTTAAATAAGGCGCCAGGCCATAACCCTGCGCCGGCGTGCGCGTCTCGCGGGCGTAGGTTGGGCTGACTGTGTTCACCACGTCGGCGTAGACGATCCCTCCCTTAAGAAAATTGATCGCCCCATGATCCTCGAACTTGTCGGCGCTGAAGTTATGCCACCCCAGGCCCAGATAGTTCATGTGATAGGCCGGGTATTTGCCCTGGTAAGCGATGTTGTGAATCGTGAGCAGGCTGGCAGCGTTCCCAAGAATGGGATCGTTCCAATGCCAGATCTTCAGATAAGCTGGCCCAAGCGCGGTGTGCCAGTCGTGGACGTGTACGACGTCAGGGGCGAACCCGATGTCCTTGCATAGCTGTAAGCCGGCGCGCGTTAAAAAGCCAAAGCGGCGCGGGTTGTCCGCATAATCGTCGAAGTTATCGTCGTGATACAACCCTGGCCGATCGAAGTACTTCTGGCTCTCGATCAAATGAACTGGACCACCCTGGCCGTCGGCAACATGCACAGCGCACCACTCCAGCGTATCACCCATCCAGACGCCCATCGGTCCATGAAACCAGCGCAGCTTATGGCGCTGTCCGTCAATCCATCCATAGCGCGGGATAACTACGATCACTTCGTGGCCGAGCGCGCGCAGATAGCGCGGCAGCGCGCCCACCACGTCGGCCAGCCCACCGGTCTTGGCGTAGGGAACGCACTCACTGGCGATGAAGAGGATGTTCATTCGCTGCTTCGGGCTTGAACGCTGCCGCTTCTCTCAAGCAATGGCGAGCTCCTGTGGGGGCACCGCCTTCGGGCACAAAACCCAACTTGGATGCATCTCCAGCCCATCCACTCGCTATTACAATCGCCGGCATGGAGTTGACTTGGTATGGGCACAGTTGCTTCCGCATGACCGAACGCGGCGTGCTGGCTGTTGTAACTGATCCCTTCGGCCCCGATGCCGGCCTAGGCGACCTGCCCAAGTTAAGGGCAGACGTCGTCACCATCAGCCGCGACGACCCGCGCCACAATTATGCCAGCGCAGTAGCCAGCGCACAGCGCGGCGAGGTGTATAAGGTCACTGGCCCAGGTGAATATGAGATTGGCGGTGTATTTATTATCGGGGTCGCCATGCGGCCCGAGAGAAAAAGCAACTCGCAAAAATGCACCGTCTATGCTTTTAACTTCGATGGCCTCACTGTCGCTCACCTCGGCGGCCTCTCGTTTGTCCCTTCGCAGTCGCAGATAGACGCGCTGGAGACCGTAGACGTTCTGCTCGTGCCCATCGGTGGCAGCGGCGAGTTAACACCGGCGCAGGCTTCTGAGGTGATCAGCATGATCGAACCGAGCATCGTTGTCCCGATGGGCTACAACAGCAAAGACAGCCTCAATAAATTCTTGAAAGAGATGGGGCTGACGAGCATCAAGCCCCAGGAGATGCTCAAAGCAACCCGCAGCAGCCTCCCGGAAGATACCCAGGTCGTCCTGCTGGAAATGAAGCGCTGAACAAAGTAGCAATCATGACTAGACTTGTCTTCAGTTGGAACATCAAGGCTGATGCGGAGACTGCTTACTTCGAGTTTGTAGTTCAGGAACTCGCCCCAAAGTTGGTCAAGCTGGGAATCCGCCCCACGGAAGCCTGGTACACAGTGTATGGAGAAGGGCCGCAGATCATTATGCCGGCTATCGTCGCTGATCGGGAATCGCTCGATCAGGTGCTGAACAGCGAACAGTGGGCTGAGCTTATCGAGCGCTTAAAGATGTTCGTCACCGATTACCAACTTCACATCTTGGATGAGCACAGCTAAAAGGCAGGCATGGCCGAAGGTAACACCGCCTTCACTGCTGCTGTGATCTGGCTTAAGTGCGCGCGTGCGTGATCGGGCCAGTTGAGCATGCGCATCGCCAACCGGTAATAGCTCCCCTTGCGCGCGATGAACTCATCTGGCAACGCATTCAGCAGGGCAACGGTTTCGGCTTCGTTGCGCTTCAGCTCGGTCAGCAGCGCCTGAATGGTTGGGAAGCCGTTGATGACAGCGTCCAGCCGAACGCGCAAACTATCGGTAGGAGCGTCATACCACGGCTCATTGCCAGCGATGATGTCGGTCAGCCAGGCGTGCAAATTGCGCTCCTCCACGATCAGATGAGCCAGGATGTGGCGCGCGCTCCACTGTCCAGGAGCCGGTGCGCGCGCAGCGCGCTCCTCACTCACCCCTTTGAAGGCTTGTGTCAGGTCGCGGTTCACCTCAGTGTATTTGCGCGCGACGATCTCGGCCAAATCCTCGGCCGTAGGAGGAACTTCAGGTAGCGGCAACGCTGCGAGCTTCACCACGGCGTTCATCGTCTTGCCGTTGCGCCGGAAGGTCACTTTCACCTTGTCACCGGCCACATGGCCTTCCAGTGCGTCTTCGATAGACAGTTCACCGTTTATCTTCTTACCGTTGACGCTGAGAATGATGTCCCCGACTTGCAGAGGACCCTCCTCGCTCACGCTGTTTACCCGCACGCCCTCCTCATTCGGCCTTGCCGCATCCACCGACACGGCTAGCGTCGGTCGTTGTGCCAGGCGCTGGTCAATGCCTGTCTCCAGCACTGATTTGAGATTGTCCAGAGCAACGTTCCAGCGCGCTTCGATCTCCTCAATTAACTTGGCCCAAGCCTTGCTCTCGCTTGAATCTGTGAGTTGAAGGACGGTCGCTTCGTCCTTCCCCGACAGGGTGACCGTGCACTGCGAGAAGTAGCCATCATCGTCGCCGCGCAGGTCAAAAGCAACTCTTCTGGCCGGCGTCAACGCTGTATATTTGCCCATCAGCGCCCGACCGTCGTTCCATTGACAGTAGAATCTCCCTCCCACCTTTGGCTGAGCGATGGCAACGTCACAGAACCATTCGCGTAGCAGCGTGGCATTGGTAAACGCACGGTAAACCAGGTCACTAGGGGCTTCGACACTGCGCTTGAGAGAGAGGTGTTTATTAGCCATAACGCACCAGAGGTAGACTGAAATTTCCCTGAACGAAGTGCTAGCGCACCTTCGCTTAGCGCTTTATTATAGCACATTCGTTCTAGCAGCGCTAGGCAGGATGCGTTCAGCGATAGGGGCATCTTCCACAAGCTATGCTGCCAGCGAAGGCAAATCTAAGGTGGGCGACGGCAGTGCCGTCGCCCACCCAAGGTTTTGCCCCTGGTTGTGAATGCACCCGCCAGGCAGGGGTGGGTTTACCAGCAGGGTAACACGATCTTCTGGAAGCCCCGCCTGCTGGCGGTCAAAGAGGCCGGCAGGGATGCTGCGCTTTCCGCGTGAGGATCAGCCTTGCCCCTAGCCGTGGATGCACCCCCCAAGCAAGTTACGTTCACCGAAGTTGACAGGCTGCCCGTGAGTGAAGAGGAGCTGCCCGATATCAGCCGCGAATGCATCCAAGAATAGTTATGTACCGCTAGTGGGAAGGCTTCTTGCGCTCCGTCTTTCATTGTCCGTAAAGCCGATGGTAGATTGCGTAGTTAGCGGCCAGGGCACGGATGTAACGCTGGGTCTCATCGAAGGTGATGAACATGTAAAGCAGGTCAGGATCGCCGGCGCTTCGCTCGCGCCAGCGCAGCGCGTTGCCTGGCCCGCCGTTGTATGCAGCCAGTGCGGTGTAGAGGTCGCCGTTGAAGAAGCGGCGCTGCTTGGCCAGGTAATAGCTGCCAAAACGCACGCTCACAAAGGGCTTTTGTAGGTCGGCTGTGGTGTAATTCGACGGCCATCCCAGCTCGGCGTGTATCTCGCGGCCGGTGCTGGGGATCACCTGCATCAGGCCATTGGCAGCCGCGCTGGATACAGCAAACGGCTCGAATAGGCTCTCCTGACGGATCAGAGCGAAGATCAGCAAAGGATCTAGACCAAACTCATCGGCGTGCTTCGTCACCAGCTCAGCGTAATACACTGGATAGAGCAACCTGCCGATAAAGGCCGGCAGATCGGCTGGCCCCTTGGCCGGTGAGAGCCGCATGACTGCATCGGCAGCGCTGATGGACACCCGATATAGCCCGATCTGTCGAAAGAACAACGCCAGCTGATACTGCGCCAAAGCGTCGCGCCCAAAAGCAAGGCGCAGCCCGTCAAACTCTTCACGCGCTTCGCTCTGGAATCCGAGCTCCCAGAGCACACTGCCACGCAAGAAGCGCGGATCGGCAACGAGGTCATCCCGCAAAGCGCGCACATCCACTGCGTCATCAAGCCCTAGCCAACGACGCAACCAGCGCTCCGCCTCTGCTTGTTCGCTGGTTTCGTCGGCGCGGTCCAAGGCGACGACGGACTTGGCCGAGAGCGGCGGCTGCTCCGGATTCAGCAGCTCGGCCGCGCGCGCGCCCTCAAAGGTATCCGGCGCTTCGC
>Ga0308393_1000381_pt1 | contig 23596 bp, 32 predicted proteins | sample Hotspr2Sampleee2_FD_202364 | JGI IMG/M metagenome (GOLD analysis project Ga0308393, IMG submission 202364) | Hot spring phototrophic mat microbial communities from Mushroom Spring, Yellowstone National Park, Wyoming, United States - 20050630_ee2 ... | reverse complement strand
GCCAGTTCACGCGCCGCTACCAGCCTGACCAGGTGATCTATGCGCACACTTGGTCTCCGACGAGCGACATCGGGCCGGGACTCGCGCCGCTGAAGGTCGCCGAGACCAGTGCGTCTACTGCGCTGGCAGCCGAGCAGTTCACGCGCGCCTTCTTTGAGCAGGGCGCACTTCCACCACTCATCATCACGCCAGAGGAAGGTGCGCTGACCGACGCTGATGCTGAAGCCTTGCGCACGACGTGGCAGAAGCTCACAGCCGGTGTGCGCAACGCATGGCGAGCACTCGTGCTCCGGCGTAACATGCAGATCAAACCGCTGGACATACCAGCGCTCGACAAGCTCGCTATGGCGCAGGTTGACGAGATGGCGTTAAGGCGCATCAGCGCTGCCTTCGGCGTGCCCGTCACGATGCTCGCGGACGCGGCCAATTACGCTACCGCCGCTGAGCATCGTATCTCATTCTGGCGCGACACTGTATTGCCGGACGCCGAGTTGATCGCAGAAGCACTGGGGCTGACGATCAACTACGATGATATCGAAGCGCTGGCTGAGGATGTGGGCGCGCAGCGCAAGAGCATCATTGATCTGTACCAGGCTGGCCTGGTGACGCGCGAAGAAGCGCGCCAGATGCTGGGGTTCGAGACAGAGCAGCCGATTGACATGGTGACGCAATCTGCGCTGCGCGAACTTGACCAGTGGCGACGAAAGAGCGAGGCGCGCAAGACGTTACTTGCCGACTTCTTCCCGCGTGACCTGCCGGATTCGTGGGTTCGCGCGGTCAAGTCACTCGCCGACCTTGGCCATTCGCCGTTTGCCTTCGCGCGCTTTGTAGAAGCGAAGGCGCGTCGCGTCGAACCGCCGCTTGACCGCGAGCGTGAGGAACTCGCGGCGCAGATGCTCCAGGTGCTTGAGGACTCAATCTCGTTAGACGATCTGAGCTACGATGAGCAAGGCTTCGAGAAGAAAGCGCGTGCGTACGCCGAGTCTCTGTTGCTCGCTGTTGCCACTGAGCAAGCCACTGCTGCGATGCTATCGTCGTCGTCCTTCGCAGATGTGGAGCGTGCGTACGACTTTGCGTCGCAATGGGCGAAGGATTACAGCTACGAGCTTGTCCATGGGATTAACGAGACCACGAGAAAGCGACTAAGTGAGCTATTCACCCGTGCGCGCGCTGAAGGCTGGACGCGCGAGATGCTCGTTGATCGCATCGCGCGCATGTTCGGTAGGCAGCGCGCTGAGATGATCGCCACGACAGAAGTTACGCGCGCTTACTCGCAGGGAACGGACATTGCAAGGCAGATACTCAGCGAGTCCGGCTTATCGCTCGTCCACGTGTGGCGAACCGCTGCTGACGAGCGCGTGTGCCCGATATGCGCACCCCGCGATGGGCGCGAACAAGGCGATGGCTGGGACGAGCTGCCGCCGGCTCACGTCAGTTGCCGGTGCTGGACGACGCTAGAACAATCAAGGAGACGCCGCAGATGAGTAACACCATTGTTCGCTTAAAACTGCCGCGCGTGTTTCGCGGCCAACTCGATCTCACGCCTGCGCTGCTCTTCTTGGGCTACCGGCTGCGCGACAACGTGAACGTGTATCCGCCGAGAAAGCCCGGGATGCGCATCCGCTGGAAGAGCGAGCGACAGCGCAGGTACGTGCTGGCGAACGTCCGGCTGCCGTATCGGCGAACGGGCTGGTTGGCGAAGCAGTGGTTCGTCACGCCGACCAGCAGCGCGCAGGTGGTTGTGCGAAACAAGGCGCGCTATGCCGCGTTCGTGTTCGGGCGAGCACAACAGCCGTTCCATCGAGATCGCGGCTGGAAACGCGCCGACGAAGAAGCAAGTAAACTGGTTTACAATCGCGCCGTGACGCGCGAGTTCTCGCGCATCATCGAGCGGGAGCTGAAGAAATGAGATTCACGCTTGACATTGACCTTCCTGTTGTTGAGCGCGACGAGTGGGACGGTGACGCCTCGCGCGAACGCATCCTATCGTGGGCCGGATACGAGACCGACGCCGAAGAGGACTTGCGCAATGAGGCGCTCGACCGCGCCGCGCGCTTGTTTCTCTTCCGCCGTGACGAGTCTGCGACTAAAGGCGACCTGGTTGCGCCATGTGGCGACATCGTGGACGGCGAGCCGCGGCTGGTCACATCCGGCATGCGCTTTGCGCTGGCTGCCGTGAATGGCGCGCGCGGGGGAATTGACGCGCCAGAAGAGTTACTCGCGCAGGCGCGTAAGGTGCTCGAAGAGCTGCTGGGTAAGCAGAAACAGGAGACAGAGACGCGCTCGTTCGCTGTGAAGGTGTATGAGCAGGAAGGCAAGTTATACGCTGAAGGCTACGCGGTCGTTTTCGGCGGGCGCGACTTGCACGGCGAGCATTTCACGTGCAAGACTGACTTCGGGTCGGAGCTTCTCGGCTTGAGCAACCCGCCGCTCCTCTACGAGCATGGCATTCACCCTGACGTAGGACTTAAGGTGATCGGGCGCGTAGAGCGCATGGATGCTGACGACATTGGCGTGCTGGTCATGGCCGAGCTTGACCGGCACAGCAAGTACATCGAGCTCGTGCGCCAGTTAGCTGAGCAAGGCGCGCTTGGCATGAGCACTGGCGCGCCTGGCCACCTTGTTTCCCGCAAGAGCACAGGCGAGATCGAGCGATGGCCTATCGTTGAGGTATCGCTGACTCCAACGCCCGCTGAGCCTCGCACGCTCGGCGTCGAGATTGTCGAAGCTATCCGCTCGATTGCGCGTCCAGAGGTCAAGCCTGCGGCGGTCGTCACCGCCGACGAAGGCAAGGCGGATGCGCGAAAGGGCGTGGCGAAGGAGATTCACATGTTTGTGACTGAGACCAAGAGCATAACCTTGCGCGACTTCATGAGCGCCGTGGCGCGCAAGGACTACGATGCGATTAAGGCGCTAGGCACGGGTTCTGGCCCGTCGGGGGGCTATCTCGTGCCGGAGACGCTACTCCCCGACCTATTGACCGCTGTGAGTGAGCAGTCCATCGTTCTGCCGCGTGCTTTCGTCACCGACGCGCCCGGCACGATTCGCCAGCCAGTCGTTGACCTCAGCAAGGGCGCATCCGGTGTGTTCGCCTGGTATGGCGGCGTGAAGTTCACCTGGGCGAACGAGAACAGCGCGATTTCCGAGACCGAGCCAGCCTTCAAGCAGTACACCTTGCGCGCGCTGACGATGGCCGGCATCGTTCGCGTCAGCAACCGGATGTTGGCCAGCACCACGTTTGACGCGCAAATCAGGCGCATCTTGGCTGAAAGCGCTTCGGACTACCTGGATTACTACTTCATCCGTGGTAACGGCGCAGGCGAGCCACTCGGTGTGCTGAATGCGCAAGCGCTGGTAAGCGTGACGCGCGACACCGCCAACCAGTTCAAGCCGGTTGACGCGGCAAAGATGTTGGAGCGCTTGATGCCGGGCTCGCTCGGTCGCGCGGTGTGGTTGATCCATCCGACCGTGCTGCCGCAACTCGTCCAGTTCTCAGTTGGCAACACTCCCGTTTGGCAACCGAACTGGCAGGAAGGCATCGCGGGAACGCTGATGGGAATCCCGGTCATCTTGACCGAGAAGGTCAACACGCTAGGCACTGCTGGTGACGTGTTACTGGCCGACTTCTCGATGTACGCCGTCCAGTTGGTGCGCGACATCGAGATCGCCGCGAGCGCAGATGCCTACTTCGAGTACGACCAGACAGCGTATCGCTTGACGGTGTACGCCGACGGCACGCCGCGCGTAGTGGACAAGGCAAAGTACATCGGGACGAACGTGGAAGTGAGTCCGTTTGTGAGACTACAGTAGGAGGTTGACATGAAGCCGACCGACTTTCTGAATATCGCTGGTCGTCTGCCAGCGCAAGCAATCACCGGCTCGACGAACACAACCAGCGTGGACATGCAGTTGCTGCGTGGCGTCGCCGCCGTGTGTGTCGTTGGCGCGGCCACAACGCCGCCGTCTTTCACCATCCAGAGTAGCGCCGACAACACCACGTTCACCAACCTTACGGGCAAGTCCATCACCAGCATCGCCGCAAACAGCGAAGGCGTGATCAACGTGCGTGACGAGGACCTGCCGGACGGTCACCGCTGGATTCGCGCGGTGGTGAACGGTACTGCCACGGTCACCGTCGTTTTTATCGGCACTGTGGCGCGCGACAATCCGCCTGCTAAGTTGTCTACTACAACCATCGTTGACTGATGGCTTACGCGACACTCGCTCAGACAAAGCAATACCTCGGCATCACCGGGACAAGCGAAGATGCGCTGCTGACGCGGCTGATAGACGCCGCGTCAGCAGCCATTGACCGCTACACCGGCAGGCGATTCACTGCGTCAACCGCGACGAAGAAGATTCGCCGGGAACACATCGTCCGGGACGTGTTTTTCCTGCCGGACGACTTGCGCGCGCTGACGCAGGTCGTGACCGACGAAGGCGACACCCTGTTGCCATCAGACTTCGCGCCGTTTGACCCGCCGACAAGGTTGCTGCGCATCAAGACCGATGCGCCTTCGTGGAGCATCGAATACACCGCAGACGTGACGGGGCAATGGGGTTTCACCGCAGCCCCGCCAGACGACATCGTGCAAATCTGCATTCGATTGGCGAGCTGGATGTACCGTGCAAAGGATGCGCAAGTCTTCGATGTGACGGGCCAAGAAGGGCTGAACACGCTGAGTACTCGCTTGCCGAGTGACATCGCGCAGATGCTTGACCCATACGTTGTGCTTGAGGTGATGCCGTGTTGAGCGCCGTTAATGCCGTGCATGCCGTGGTCGCTGCTGTGCCGGGAATCGTTGCGGCCTACACGACCGTGCCGATGAGCGCGAACACGCCTGCGCTGCCTATGGCTTTGGTGACGCCGATCAGTGAGAACCGCCGCCAACACGCACATGCGCTGGTGCGCATCGAGACGCTGGTTCGCGTGCGCATTGTGCACTCGCCTATCGCGCAGGGCGTCACAACGTCTCAGCAGTCAGCGCTTTACACGCTGGCCGACGACGTGATGACAAAGATCACGGACGACATCACGCTAGGCGGTCAGGTGGATCACGTTGCCAGCGTGGACGCTGACGAGCCGAGCATCTACACGCTAGCGGGCACGGATTACCTGAGCATCAGCATCGCGGTAAGAGTAATCGAGAAGATATGAGCACAGTGATCTACGAACCGAAGCCGGAGAAGTGGCGGGGGGTGTATTACCCTGGCCTGCCCTATGGCTCGTTAGCTAAAGAAGAGCTTATACATCTCGCACGTGCTCATGGCTACAAAATCAGGTTTCTGCTCAGCTTATACAGTAGAAGAGAAGAGGAGAAGATAGAAGATGCCAGCAACCCATCTTCGTAGAGTTCAACTAGGTCAGCAGACAGCGTTTGCGACGCCGGTCGCTGCCACGTCCATCTTGCGTGGTGTGAAGGACGGGAGCGTCACCATCAACCACAATGACGCGGTGGTTGAGGAACTGGGCCGCTCGGTGAGCGATCTTGTCGTCGTCTCGCAACGCCATGCCGAAGGCGAGATCGAGCTTCAGACCACGTACGAGGACATTCTCTACGGCCTGTTCGGTTTGTTCGGGCCGGTTGCACCAAGCGGCGGCTCGCGCACCTTCAATGCGCCGATTACGGCATATGCCGCACCCCAGATTTACACGATGGAGTATGGCACGACAGGTGCGGAGTACAGGGTGGTCGGCAGCATCATAAGAGAGTGGACGCTGCGCTACGAGGCGAACGCCGGGGTGACCGAGAGCTGGGCGTTCATCGGGAGAGTGGTGCAGGCGAATGCGCTGACCGGTTCTCTGCCGACGCGCATCGTGACGCCGGTTTTGTCAAGGCACGCATCGTGGTTCATGGACAACGTCGGCACAGCCCACGGCACGACTCAGATACCGGGCACGGTGATAGAGGCCGAGCTGAGCATTAACACTAACCGGCATCTGAAGATGTTTGAGGGTTCGCAGCCCCTTGACTGGGGCCAAGGGCGCTGGGAAGCGCAGATGAGCATCACCGCGGAGTTTAATGCGACCGCCAAAGCTTGGGTGGACGCGCTGCTGACAGATCGCGTTGCGCGCAACATCCGCGCCAACTTCGTGGAGACAGCCAACACGCGCGAGCTTCGGGTTGATTTTGTCGGTCTGATTGGCGAGCCGGTCGAGTTATTCGGTGACCGCGACGGCAACATGACCGTTGAGCTAACGTTCAAAGCGCTGGTGGCTGCTCCCCTGAACAACTGGCTACAGATTCGCACCATAAACGGTGTAGCGACATTGCCATGATTGACCTGACAAAAGTTCGTCGAATTGACCGCAACGCGCCAGGAAGCTTCATGGAGTACGCGCGCCTGCAAGTCACCATCGCTGAAGGCGACCTGATGGCTATCGCGCGCGCGCTTGAGAACTACGGGGTTGACACGCGCGAGTTGTCGTTCAACGAGCTGGTGGACGTGGTGAAACATATCGCAGGAGAGCCAACCCCTTTAGCGGTTACGAACGTGACCGAGTGACCTTGCTGCTCCACCTTGCCGAGACGTGGGGCGTGCCGCCGTGGGTGCTAGAACGAGAGTTGTCGCTTTTCTGGGCTGAGGCTGCCTGCGAGTACGAGCGTGAGAAGGCGCGCCAAGTGAAGCGCGCGATGAGGAAGCATGGCGGACGGTGAGATTCGCATCGAGATTACCGGCGACGCGCGAGACTTTCGGCGTGCACTGGCCGGTGTATCTGACGACATCGGCAGGCTGCAAAAGCAGAGCTTCGGGCTTGGCGATGCGCTCAAGACCGCGTTCGCTTCAGCCGCGGGCTTCCTCGCTGCGAACGTCATCCAGGACGGCTTGCGTGCGCTCTCCGGCGCGATTGGCGGAGCGGTCAGTAAGGCCGCAGAGCTTGAGAGCGAACTCAACTTCTTGCAAGCTGTGAGCGGCGCGACCGGCGAGCAGATGCGCCAGGTGGCAACGCTTGCGAAACAGCTTGGCGCAGATGTAACCATCCCTGCTGCATCTGCGCTCGATGCGGCGAAGGCAATGACCGAGCTAGCGAAAGCTGGTCTATCGGTTGAGCAAAGCATGGCTGCGGCAAAGGGTTCGCTGCAACTAGCTGCTGCTGGCCAACTTGATGCTGCGCGCGCGGCTGAGATTGTGGCTGGCGCGCTGAACGCCTTCGGACTGGCAGGAGATCAGGCTGTTCGAGTAGCTGACCTTCTGGCTGCTGCGGCCAACGCGAGCGCCGCAGATGTAACTGGCATGGCTGACTCATTAAAGATGGCGAGTGCAGTTGCTGCGATGAGTGGCAGGAGCATCGAAGAGACCATTACTGCGCTCTCGATGCTAGCGAACGCTGGTATTCAGGGAAGCGATGCCGGCACATCGCTCAAGACGATGTTCCTGCGCTTGGTCGCGCCGACGAAGGATGCGAAGGAGAAACTGAACAGCCTTGGCATCAGCCTGACCGACGCTCAAGGCAGGATGCTTCCGCTGCGCGACCTCACTGCGCAGTTTGCCAGCAAGCTATCGGCGCTCACCGAAGAAGAGCGCAACTACATCCTCACAACTGTGTTTGGGTCAGATGCTATCCGCGCCGCGAACATCGTGCTCATGGCAGGCGCTGACGCTTACGACGAGATGTATCGAGCGGTCACAAAAGCGAACGCAGCAACCGAGCTAGCCGAGGCTCGCATGCGCGGGCTGAAAGGCGCGCAAGAGGCGCTTACCAACGCTGTCGAGACGCTCGGCCTATCGTTCGGCGAGAAGCTCTTGCCGATTCTGGCACAGGTGGGGTTCACTATTGCCGACCTGTTGACAAACGACCGGGTTATTCAGTTCGTCGAAGACCTTGGCGAGAAGATAGGTGGCTTTCTCGCAGAAGCCTTCGCTCTGGTGAGAGACGTGGTGGGGCAGATTGACTTCTCGGCTTTTGTCGATTTGGCGCTCATGGCCGGAGAGGAGCTAGGCCGGATGTTTAAACCGCTTTTTGCTGGACTGGCTGTACTTGGCGCGACCATCGCTCCGGTCGTGCAAGACATCGGCGGCCAGATACAGAAACTTGCTGAGCAGGGAGTCCGGGCTCTCGGCGAAGTGTTTGCTGACCTTAAGCCGGTAGCACAGGACGCACTACACGCCATCGGCGAGCTGTTCGCTGCACTCGCGCCGCACATTCAAAACATCCTGCGTGCTCTTGCACCGCTGGTGTCTCAGATTGGCAATGCGCTGCTCACTTTCGCTCGCACATTCGGCGCTGTGATTAGAGAAGCGTTACAAGCCCTTGCTTCATTCATCCGCGCTATTGCTGCACTGCTGCGCGGCGACGTGGACGGGTTCTTCCGCTATCTCGGCGACAGCGTGAATAACCTGCGTGAATTGGTGACGACTGCTATACGAGGCGCAGTGGAGACGGTTGGCAACCTGATTGGCGTCAACCTGACCGGCGTGTTGTCTTTCATCGAGCGAATCAACAATGCACTGCTCAACGTGCGCAACCTTGGGCTGAACGTGGCGCAAGCGGTGAGCAGTGCCCTTAGCAGTATTCGCCTTCCGTTTGGCGCAGGCGGTCAGCAGCAACAGCAGACGACGCAGAACGTGACGAACAACTACGTGCTCAACGTAAATGCTGCATCGTCGCAGGGTGTGATGAGTGATTTCGAACTGATGAGGCGGCTAGGATGGAGATAGAACTATTCCGAGGATCATCCACGCTAACCACACTGCACTATCGCAACGTGCCAGGGCAATACTCTTGGGTATTGCGAGACTTCCAAGGCGACCTGATGGACGAGGTCGAGGCACTCACGCGCGATGCGCTTGGTGGGCGCACGCTTCTGATAGGCCAGCAGGGACGCGCAAGGCGCATCGTCATCGTGCTCGACGTGCAAGGAACGAGCATGTCGAACCTGCACGCGGCAATACGAGAGCTTGAAACGCATACGCGCTGGAGAAGTAACGAGCCACCGGTCTTGGTATTGCGCGTTAGAGCGCAAGCTACCGATCCGTGGAGTCTCCAAGGTGTCATACTTGAGCAAATGAGCGCGCAATTTGAGGACGACCAGTACCGCGCCACAGTCACGTTACGCTTTGCGTGTCGCAGCGTTTACTGGCGAGAGTTAATCAACACGGTCGTTTCATCTAATAACACGCTGACCGGAAATGCCTTCGTGGTGAACTTGAGCACGATGACCTTTGCACCGATTACCGGAATCACGGATGCAATCACCAACATTGACTACCGACCAGCCTCAAACGAGTGGATCATCTTCACCACTACACAGGTTTGGCGCGCGCCTGCTACGGGCGGCGCGGCTGCGCTTATTGGTTGGGTAACAGGCTCGACCGGATTGCGCGGATGCGTGGCGCATGATGGAAACATCCTGGCGGTAGCGCTAGGCGCGAATCAGTTGGTGCGGTTTACCTACCCTTCTTCAGCCCCAACGGTTTTGGGTTTATTTAACGGCGCGCCGTTTCGCGTCAGGAGATTTGGCGACCAGTATGCATCGGTAGGCGAGTTCAGCCAATACCAAACTACGACCGGCTTAGCAGGAATGGTCATCACCGACGTTAACGGGGTCATCACCAACACGTTCTCTCCGTTCCCAAGCAGCGTTATCTTCCCGGGCGGCGGGAGAATCCGCGACGTGCTACTTCGAGACAATATCGGCGTCGCGATTGCATATCGCGCGGCGTCGCCTTCGCAAAGCTGGGTCGTAGTGTGGAGCAGTCAGGTCGCGCCTTATTATGTCGCAGAGGGCGCGTCTACCTGGGGACCGCTCGAGATTAACCAATCGTCGGCGATTGATGACGTGACCATCTGCGCTGATTCCTGGATTCATGCTGGACGCACGTTCAACACGCTGTGTCGTTTAAGGAATCTAGGCGGCATCGTGCCATATGCCTACCCGACGGCGCTCGTCGGCGGCGTGCAAGACGGTTGCGCTGTGGAGCGCTTCACGTTCTCCACTAGCGAGCCGAGAAAGGCGTTTCGACTCGGTGATGATGGAACAGCGATGCCGCTGTTCACAGCAAGTGTGAATAGTCTTGCTGTACGACGGGTTGGAAATCTCATGTGCATAGGTTACGCCACGACAGCTAATGTGTGGACACCACTAACAGTGGACGTCAGCACGATTGCTAATACCGGCGCGACGGCGGAGATCGTGCCGCGGTTGGCCGGTCTTGCTCTCCCTGTGTTCAGTTGCTACAGTAAGGTGGACACGGAAATCCTAGGAGAAGTGATTGATCCGCAAGTCCAGGCAGCCAATTACGAGCCGAAATATCACGGCGGAGGAACGGTCATACCACTTCCGGGCACGCGTTACGAGCGCATGTTTAGCGGGTCAATAAACGAAGCGATCAATCGCTATTGGTTCGCGGTAGGCGGAAGCGTGCCGTCGGTCAACGTCGCTCTCAACAGGTACAAGCATGATTGGCGCTGAAGTAATACTTGCGTTAACGTCGCTTAGAAGTCCAGGAACGCGCACTGGCGCGATAGCACTCAGCGGCTCGTTCGAGCGGCGCGCGATGGAAGTAGCGGAGTGCGAGCTGGAGATAAGCGTGCGTGCGCCAAGCTATGAACTTAGCGCATACGGAGACGTGCTGCTGGTGATGTTGCCCGACCGCAGGGAGTACTACTTCGTCACTGCGATTGAGCGGCGCAATACCTATTACGTCTTTCGCGGCGAGACGTTCCTTCGCTACCTGCGCGACTATTACCCTGAGAGGTACGCAGGCACAAGCGATGCGCAGTGGAGCGGCGATGCGGCTGCGGGGGTTTTGCGCTCGCTTAGGCCGATAGAGTACGTGCCAGTGCATTCTTTTTCGCTCAGCTTCCGCGATTACTGGATCATTACGCCGGACAACGTGCCGCCGAGCGTGAACGTCAACACGTCGTTCGCGTGGGCGTCGCGGCTCGAAGCTGCACAGGAGATCACGCGGTTGGCGCATGCGCAGGGTTTCCCGCTGGTGTGGTGGTTTGAGTGCGGGCGATGGTGCGCAGCGAAAGATGCGACGGGCAACTACGGCGTCGAACCATCCATCGCTCTGGTGTTTGCTCATGGTCTGCCGCGCAATAGCTTGTTTCGCCCGCGCTGGGCCAGCTCTATCAAGTACGAGGCATGGGTTTATGACCGAAGCCAGCCAAGCGCAGGAGTGGCTCTGGGATACGGGCACGGCCAGGACAGGGACGTAACCAGGGCGCGCGCGGCTCGTGGTCTGTTCAATTCCTGGACCTACTGGGAAGGCCGGCTCGATGGCCGGGCGACCGGCACGTCAGCAGCAGCGCAAGCTGCGCTTATGCGCTGGCGACCGGTTGAGGCCGGGTCGGGGCAAGCTTACTCACAGGCGATGCCGCGGCTTGGAGATCAGGTGTTCCTCGTTGCTGGGGATAACCAGAGATGCACCGGCATAGCGCATGTGGTGAGCGAGCGCTACGTGGTCACTGGTGGACAGGTTTCGAGTGCTGAAGTGGGGGTGGTGCAAATATGAATGAGCGCATAGACCTGCTGGAAAGAGGGGATAGCTTTGTGCCTGCGACAGCGCGGGCAACCTGGAGTGGTTCGGTGAATGTTCCAGCGGGCGGCAACATCACGCTGGCGATTCCGGGATTGAGCGAAGTATCGGGCAACATCTTTGAGTATGTTTCAGCGGCGCAGGCACTGCGAATCAAGCAGGCGGGCATTATCGGATTCCTGGTCAATGTTGTCTGCAACGCGACCGGCATAGGGAATCTCAGCGTGTTGATGCGGCAGGCGTCGCCGTTGCACGAGTGGGGGTTGGCCGTTCAGCCGTACTACCTGCACGCAGGGTTCGCGTTTGCTGCCGGCGGCACGCGGTTGGTGAACGTTCCATCTGGCGGCGCGAACTATCAGATATACGTTGTGAACACTGGTGGCACAGGGAGCTTCACGCTGCAGACGGTTGACATTCGTTTGGTTTATCTGGGCAGGCGATAGCGAGTGCTCCTCTAACGAAACAAAACGCGCCCGGTACTGTAGTAGTACCGGGCGCATGTCTTTTCAATGGGGCCACGCTTTTGTGAGCGTGGAAACTTTGTTTGCCTGCAGCACTTCTAACAACTCGCGCTCGCTTCAAAGGGGCCACGCTTTTGTGAGCGTGGAAACGTATCTCCGCCCAGTCCCTGCGGGCCGCGTCGTCGCTGCTTCAAAGGGGCCACACTTACAGAAGCGTGGAACTTGACTTCTCAAAAACCCTCAAGCGGGATAGTCGTTTGTTCTCTTAGACCCTCAGGCGGGATAAAGTGCGTTTCGGGGATTCACCCCTCATCAGACTAAGTAGACCTGATAGTCTATCTGACTTTTGAAAGCAACAGGTCGTCTTAGTTACGCACCCCCAATTGTATCATCATCTCCATTGCTGTCAAGCAACTGTCTGGATCGCCGCATCCGTCGGCGTATATCACTCGCCGCTGGATGTCCTCTGGCCAGTCGGCCAGCACCTTGCGCGTGTCGCGGATGCGCGGGCGCTCCATGTCGTTGCACCCGAATGGAGACAACCAGTACACGCGCGGCACAAGGTGGGAAAGTTCAAGGAACGTGTTCTCACCATCGTGATCTGCTGCGATCACGATAGCTCGCACGTTGCGCTGCTGGATAATCTGCTCGTAGTTCATGCCCGACAATCTATCAGGCATGTACTCGATTGGAACAGCGTTTGAGTGCGACACGCACACGATGTCGCCTTCACTGAGCGTGCCGTAGCACGCGACGGCAAAGGCAATGACGCTGCGCGCGAGCTTCCCCATGCTGCCCGACACGTCGGGCAGGATGAGCAAGGCCGGTCGGCCCGACTCGCGTCGGCGGTCATCCACTGTCCACGACCGCAGGTAGCCTGCGGTCTTAACTGCAATGGCGCGCGCGTTCCAGCGCGGCCCTGGCTTCGTCTCGCCGCCCAGAATCATGCGCCGAAACGCGCGGCGCGCGCGAGCAATCATCGCGCGGTCCAGCTCAACGTCGGCGAACTGCGCAAACGCGCCGCCGTGCTGAGGCTTGGGGACGCGCGATAGCTGAGCTTTTGAGATGAAAGTGCGCCGGATGTTTTCCGACGCCGGCGCACCGTCGCCAGCGGCCAGAACGGCGTCACCGCACCGTTGCTGAACAGCATCGCTATCCAGCGCCCCGCTGGTGGCTTCCTCTGCCGCGTGCGACGCCGCGGCAGAAGCATCGCGCTCCGCTTGGCCATCCGGCACGCTCTCCTCGGCGTCGTCGTCGCCCGACGACGAGGCGCTACCCGGATGTTGTTCGGCGGTCTCAGAGTCCCGGCTTTGGCCGTTCGAGGACGAATCCTCGCCCTGATTCTCAGGGGGCGACTCTGGATCGCCAGCAGAATCACAGGGTGATTCTGCTTGGGGTTCGCCATCCCCAGCCGAGGAGTTAGTGCTCTCACTAGCATCCGCTAGAGAACACAACCCCTTAGGCTCACGGGACGATTGCTCGTCCCGCGCAAGCGCATCCGCGCTCGCTCCTGCTGACGACAAATCGTCGTCAGCAGGAGCGAGAGGAATACGCGATAAGAAGCGCTGTATTGCAGGCGTTACGACTTCGGCGTAAGCCCACACGTCGCCAGCAACATCCACAAACAGATTCAGCTCTATACCGTCAATAGAAATGGTCATGCGCTGACGCCCTGCCATCGTTTGCAGGACGTAAGGCTGGCGCAACGGGTTAAGTATTATGGCCTTCTTATTTACTGCCACGCCGCCACTCTCCCCACAACAGAACTGGAAGATCACCTAAGGACTTCAACGCACCTTCGTCCTGAGCATCCTTGATCAAATACCCGCGGACGAGCAAGCGCACGTCATCCACTTTGCTGGCTAGTGCCATCCCCCGCAGGAGCATCATCCCTTCCTGCAAGGAAGGCGACGAACGACCGTTGGCACGAATCAGGCTCATCGCCTTTACGATTAACCTGATCGCGCCGACGGGCGCGCCAGTGGCCTTGCGAAGAACATCGGACTCTACTTCCGGCGGCAGGTATGGCATCTCGTACCGAAAACACCGCCGCTGGAGCGGCTCGATAAGCTCGCGCAGGCCGTTGCTGGTGATGACCACGGCGAGCTGTTGCGTGTTTGCCTGCCACCGCTCGCCGTGGCGACCGTGCACAGTGCCGGACTGTAAGAACTCCAGCAGCAGCGCGTCGCAGTGCTCAGGCGACTTGTCCCACTCATCTAAGAGCAGGACGACGGGAAAGCGCCGCGACAGCAGCGTAGCACGCAGCAGCGCGCCACGGCGGTACGTTTTGGCCAGCGGCATATCGTGGCCGCCGGCAATGGCCGCGACGCGCGCTGGATCGACCGCTAGGAACATGTCCTCATCCGAAGTCCAGTGGTGGGCGTAGTACTCGACCAGCCGCCCACCCATGCCTTCGGCGAGCGCACGGGCAAACGATGTCTTGCCTACGCCAGGCGCGCCTGTGATGATGCACGCGCGCACGCCGTCATCTGTTCGCTCAGTCAACAGACGCGCCACAAGGCGGTCGGACGGGCGGGGGGTGTACCAGCTTGCAAACATAACTAATCCTTATCAAGATACAGAATGACCGAGACCACAATCTCGGCTAACGTTTCATCGTGGCGCGCCAAATACGCAAGGTCAGCAAGCGGTATCTTGACGCGGTATCCTGCGCGCTCAAACAGAACGATGGCATACTGTTCGGGCAGGCTTTCGAGCAGCATCCGGCGGAGCGCGTCTGGCTTGAGCTGGAAGGCTCTTGCATCAGGCATATCGGCAAGAGCCTTCAGCGCTTTGGCTACCGGCAGGTCTGCTAGCCGGGCGGCTTTGATCGCTTCGCGTAAAGTGCGAAGCGATATATTATGACCGACAGATTTATTTCTCATGCCTTAATATCTCGCAGGCTCAAAGCCAGCTGCTTTTAACGGGCTTAGCCAAACCCTGTAGCGTGGTATCCACTCCGCGACTACTATGTAGCTCGTCTTTCCTTGAGATTCCCTGATCTCCACTAGCTGCACAAACGGCTCGCTCGTGTGCCCAGGCGCGAAGCAGTATTCGATAAACCTGGCTGCTTCTACCAGGCTCTTTGCTCTCTTTATCTTGAACACCTGCTCCAACTCCAAACGTGGATAACTGTATGCGTAACTAACTCTGTTCATCGCAAACCCTCCAGCGCATGTGATCGCGGTCATAGGTGGCGACGAAGTACTCATAGTCTTCGTCGCCGGGCTGTAGCCGGCCCTTCGTGGCCGGGTCGCCGACTCGGTACTTGAGCTTGCATATTGCGATCAGTGCCTGGTCCGGCAACTGCGTAGCTGACCTGTTAACTTCTATCGGCACACCGGAGATGTTCTCAATGTGCCGAGCAGTCTCGGCATAACCAACGTAACTCTGTAGATGGCCTTGCCTATAAGCGTCGGCAATCAACTCAGCGAAGAATTCGCGGCTTACGCGCCGCAGGATGTAAAGGCCCTCATCGGGCATCATCGCAGAGTTCAAAAGAATTGTGACCGTCATTTATTCCTCCTTCTTTGTTTAGCCGGTGGCGCGTTCAGCGCCACCGGCAGCGATTGAACTAGTAATCGGCAAGCGATTCGGGATATTCGGGCTCGTCTCCTAGTCCGGCGGCGTGAAGCAGCGCGGCAATGAACGCTGCGCGCGCTACCTTTATCGCCTCCGGCGCGCGCTCGCCCCAGAACTCCCATGCCGGACCAAACCTAAACCCCTCGCGGTCGAAATCGATATCCCGGAGAAGCTCCTGCGGATTCGGGTGCTCTCCGCAGCGAATTTGGGCCGACTCCACAGCGAACCCGAACGCCATATAGGCATCGTGGGGCAGCAGATCGACAAGCTCCCATAAGCCGGCAATTGCGTCTGATGATTGACCCTCTCTAAGCTCGGCTAAGCGGCGCTCAAGCTTGAGCGCGATCACACCTTCGCCGATCTCGAAGAGAACATCGATCAGCTCTTCGGCATCCTTGATCACGTCATTTGGGGCGCGTCTCTCCGCGCGGTACAGAGCGCGTTGAACAGTCTCGCCGCTGCCCATCGCTGTGAGGGCAGCGACAAGCATCGCGATGCTGTCTGCCGACGGGCAAATTGTGGCTTCGATGGCATTGATTGTGCGAAGCATCTCCACTTTCTGGCTATTCATCTTGCTTTCCTCCTTCTATCATCACGAGCACTTCTCTCATCACATCAGCATCGCCTGATTTCCACGCCTCGCGCGCTTGGGCGCGCAGCGGGGAATCCGCGGGGAGCTCTCTTGCGCGCTCTGCTAGCTGCTGGCGTAGCTCCTGGACTTCTGGCGCTGGCGCGAGCTGTGGCTCAGAAACGCGCTGAGCGCCGGGGATTGTCTCGGTTTCGGATTCATCCAGCCAGCCGAGACCGGCCAAGCTGAGAGTGAGACGGCGCTTGGCCTTGGTCAGCACTTTCATTTGCGCATTGGCCAGCGCATCACCGCGCAGGCCAGCAACAGACACCGCACCAACTTCCACGTCTTCGCGCCCATCACGAGTGCGACCGCGAACGGTAACGATGACCAGATCGTCTTTCTGCTCGATCCGCACATCCAGGATGCTTATACCGTGGATTGCTCTAAGTTGGTCGGCTGCCGCGCGGGTGGCATACAAAACCAGGCGACCGTTCAACCTGAGATACTCGAACGGACGGGTCAGCGGGTTCAAGCCGAGCGACTCGCAGACTGCTTTGTAGTACTCGATGCGCTGCGATTCGTTCAGACCAGCGAGATCGCCGGAGACAAGGACACGTTCGAGGACGCTTACAGAAGGGGTGGGAGTAGGGGATAGATCACTCATGGCTAAATCTCCAGTGCTCCGGCCGCATGTGCTACGGCTTCTTCGAGAGTTGGGAACTTGAGATAGTATCCATCCGGGTTATATGCTTCATGCTCAAGGAAGTGCCACTGTTCATCCTTCTTCGATGCGTAAATCACCACTTTCCCCTTTCCAGGGAATGGCTCTGTAATGTAGATGTGCGCGTGTCTCACTCCCACATCTACTTTTGAGAGTTCATTCAATGGCGGGGGAAGAAGAGCGCGAATCTCGCGTTCGCGTTCCGCACTCTCGCTCGCTAGCTGCTCATAAAACGCAGCTATTCGTGCTTTCTCCTCGGCGATCCGCTTCTCGCGGATTTCAACGCCACGTCGAATCAGGTCGTCTAGAGTCATGGTTTCGTTCATCTTCTCGTTCATCTCATCCTCCTTTTGTCCCGGCGCTCGTCTCGTGATGAGCGCCGGGACGATAACTCGAACACTGCTACTCACGCTTCCAGGCGCGCACTGCATCAGCGAATATGCCGAGAGCCTCCGGGCTAGGGAACAGCCCGTAGGCCGCGAACGCTGCCTTGGCGAGGGCGTCCGGATTCACCTTGCCATACGCCGATGGGACGCACTCTTCTGCCCAAGACTCAATCGCCTTGGGAGAGAGCACGACCGGCGGCGGGGGAACGATCATCTCCACCAGTTCGCGCGTGCTCTTCGCTGAATGCTCAGCGAAGGCAGGCCCTTCAGTGGGCCGACAAGCGAACCACCGGCCATAGGAGCGCCACAACTGCAAACCGAATGCTGATAGGATTTCTCGCGTCTTCATCTGTTCTCCTCCTTTCTCTAGGATACTGCGCAGTATTGTATTCGCCCGCATCTGCTTGTCAAGGGGCGCGCGACATTCTCATGAAACTCTAAGTTTTGGTCTCGGCTTGTGGATAAACCTGTGGATAACTCAATCGAAGAACCAAACAGTGCTGTATCATACCGCATACTATGAGGAACTGGGAACAAGAGCATATCGAGAAGAAGCACATGCTGACGTGCTACATCAGCCCAGGATATAAAGAGCGCATCAAAGCGCTCGCGCGAGCGCGGCGCATCAGCATCAGCCAGCTTGCGCGCGAGCTAATCGAGTTCGCTTTGGAGCGACTCGAGACGCAAAGCGACCATGATCTCAGCGAACGCCCTTGAGCGAGCGTTTCAAACAGAACGTCCGCTCAAGGGCTTTGTCGTTCCCGGCCTAGCGCTCAGCTATCAGCCGCGGGAATACCTAGCCATCGGTCTCGCCGACCACCAGCCAGACGCCGACGACATCGCGCTGGTCATCACGCTCGCGCGCGAAGCATTCATCATCATTGCGTGTGAACCACAACGCGAGGTCGTCGAGTCGAACGGCGTCACCTGGTATCTCGCGCGATGGCCGCTACAGCGTGAACTCGTGGCAGATCACCTGCCACAAAGCGAAAGGAGAAACAGATGAACCACAACCACTATCCCCAAAACCTTCTGTATTGCGCATCGTTTGATGCAGTCGTTGGTACTGAGCGATGCAGGCTTTACCTGCTCGCATCCAATGCCGAGCAGGCCGCAAAGTACATGTGGCCCACGAAGACTCAAAGGAGGACGAGGTATGTCGTGTCGTGCGAGCGCCTAGCAGGCTTACAGTATTCGGACGAGATCGAGGCTGTGGCGCATCGCTGCGGGCGGCGATCGAGCGCGCGGCGGCGCGGGAATACCGCCGAATCTCGGACTACATCCGTGTTTTGGTCCTGAAGGCGATTGCTGAGGATTAAAAGCAAACCCCGGCTGCCTGACTCTTGGGGAAGGGGCGGTATCCGGGGCAACGAAACCTCCAGCTACCAAAAGAGGAGGTGCGCCTTGATTATACCACCACGTGCGTCATACCAGGAGAGGAGCGATGAGAGACGAATACACATTCGTGCCAAACGTTTACTTTGACGAGCATTTAGCAGAACTGTCTGGCGCAGAGATAAAGGTCCTTCTTGCCATCACGCGCAGAACATTTGGTGAGCAGAAGGAGAGCGACGAGATTAGCTTGTCTCAGTTTGAGAGGATGACTGGTCTCGACAGGAAGAGCGTAATCGCTGGGCTGAGAGGGCTGATTCAACGCGGGCTGGTTGTACAGACGCAAGCCGCAAGGGGCATCAGGCCGGCGTCCTACAAGTGCGTCATGCCAGAGGATTGAATGATGGAACCTTTCACAGCACTTCCTAACATCTACGTTGACGAGTATTTATCAGAACTGTCGGGCGCAGAGACAAAGGTTCTTATTGTTATCTTGCGCAAAACGGTAGGCTGGCAGAAGGAGAGCGACGAGATTAGTTTGTCTCAGATTGAGAAGATAACAGGACTTGCAAGGCATAGTGTGATCGCTGGGCTGAGAGGGCTAATGAAACGCGGATTAGTTGTGCAGACAAAACCCGCGGAAGGCAACAAGCCGGCGTCCTACAAGTGCGTCATGCCACCGGTTGCTAGTGCAAAAGGTGCAACGTCGGATGAGCTGAAAGGAGGCGACAAGTGCACTGATTGCACTACCAGAAGTGCAGAATTTGCACCGATAGCTAGTGCAACTACTGCACTAGGTGACAATGAGCAGTGCAACCACTGCACTACTGTTAGTGCAGAAAGTGCACCGCAGGTAGTGCAGTTTCTGCACCCACAAAATAAAGAGAAAGAAAAGAAAGAAAGAGAGGGCGCGCGCGATTCGCGCGCGCTCTCTCACTCACGCGAAAGCGCGAACGGCAAGACCCGCGACTATCTCGACCACGTGCTTGACCGGCTGGATGGCTGCGACCCAGCCGAGCGCACCATCCGCGCATGGTCACTGCCACCCCATCTAGAAGCCCAGTGCCTCGCCTTTGCCCGTGTCTTCGGAGTCTCTCCGACCAGGGGCGAGAAAAAGCGCTGGGCGAAGGCTGCTGAGACGCTGCACGAGTTGCGCTGCGATGAGGCGCGCCTCAGGGCTGCGCGCGAAGAAGCGCGCAAAGCCGGATTGATTTGCACCTGGCCGGGCGCTGTGATCAACCTGCAAGCCGTCCGCTCGGTACAGAACGAATACGAACTTGTTTACGATGAGGAGAGAGGAGGATATGTACGCAAGCCAAAACGGAACTAAGCCACATCCTATCGACATCACCCCCATCTACAGCGAGGAAGCCGAACAATCAGCGCTAGGCTCAGCCATCATTGACCCTGAAGCTCTGGCAGTTCTGGCCGACTTGCTCAGGCCCGAACACTTCTACGAATTGCGCCACCAGCACATCTTTGAAGCGCTTCTGTCTCTGTTTGCTCGTGGCGCTCCGGTTGACCTTCTTTCTCTATCTGACGAACTGCACGTGAAAGGTCACCTAGAGGATGTAGGCGGCGAGCCTTACATCGCTGAATTGTGCTGCGTCGTGCCAACTGCGCTTCACGTTCGTCACTACGCGGAGATCGTGTACCGCGATTGGCAACGCCGAACAGCACTGCGCATCGCGCAGGAGATCGCAGAAGCCGCCCATCAAGGGCGTGACGATCTGCCCACTTACGCTGCTGACCGGCTATCTGCGCTAACGACCGGCAAGCGCGAGACCGTGACGCTCTCTGATGCGCTTCTTCACTGCGTCGCTGACTACGACAGCGCAGGCGAGCGGCTGCCTGGAATGCCCACCGGTCTGAGTGCGCTTGACCGCATCCTGGGTGGCCTATGTCCTGGCCGGCTGACCGTGGTCGCCGGCAAGCCTGGAGCTGGAAAGACTACGCTGATGATTCAGACAGCCTTAACTGCTGCGCGAGCTGGCCATTCCGTCGTCATCGTCTCGTGCGAGATGAGCGAGCCGGAAGTTTGCCGCGTGATGCTCAGCCGTCACGCCGGCATCAGCCTATCTCCAGCAAACGTGCTTGCGCTGGACGAACGCACGCGCGCTGAACAGCGCCGCCGGCTGATGGACGCCGCTGACCAGATTGCCAAGATGCCGATTGCCATCGAATACCGGCCTGGCATTTCCGTTAGCCAGCTACGCCACCTTCTGCGCCATCATTCGCTGCGTGGCGCGAAGCTCGCCGTCGTGGACTACATCCAGCTCGTGGACGGTCGCACGCGCCGCGATCAAAGCCGCGAGCAGGAAGTGGCGGAAGTGGCGCTCACGCTCAAGACGCTGGCCGGTCGGCTCGGCATGTCCATCGTCGCCGGCTCACAGGTCAACGACGCAGGTGAAGTGCGCGAATCGCGCGCCATCGAGCAACACGCCGATGCGCTCGTCGTGCTTGAGCGCGCTGACGTTAGCGATGTGCTGAACCCGCCGCCCGTGCGCACAATCGAAGTCCAAATCCGCAAGAATCGCCATGGAGCGGTCGGAAGGCTACAACTTGGCTTTTGTCCTGCCAAGGCTTCGTTTGCGGAGGTGTTTGATGCCAGTTAGTTTCCCCGGTTACCGAGACGACATCCCTGTTGTCCCTGGCCGCCCGCTTCTTCTCGTTCGCTGTCGGCAGTGCGGCTACACGACCGTCGCGCGCTCGCCGAATGCTGAGACCGTGCGCGGATGGAAGCTGCCGGAGCGCTGGCCGTACGACGCGCCGCAGTTAGGCGCGACGGTCGAGGGCGTGTGCTATTCATGCGTCGGCAAGGCACGCCGACGCCCCGGGGAACGCGGCCTATAACTCATCCAGATGCCGATTTTTGGCGTCCTTTGGCCTGCCCAGGTATCTGGATACCCGCGACCGTAAAACGTGGCTTCTAGGGCCTTCCTGTGCGTTTCTGGGGGCAATCGTGATCGGGCCTACGCCGAACCTTCGCTGTTATACTGCCACCTATCAGTGTCCTTCCTCAAGGTCTCAGTCATCGCGCACAAGCTCGGTCTTCCCGCGCCCGAATGCGAGTACCGTTTCGACCCCGAACGTCGATGGCGATTCGACTTTGCATGGTCGAGCCTGAAGATCGCCGTCGAGATCGAAGGTGGCGTGTGGGTGCGTGGCCGCCACGTGCGACCGACCGGCTATCTCGCGGACCTGGAGAAATACAACCGCGCGGTCGTGCTCGGCTGGCGAGTGCTGCGTTACGCGCCGCATCAGCTTGGCCAGCTGGAGCGCGATTTGCTCGCTTTGCTTGACGACGGTGAGCGTCTCGAGTAACATTGCGCAGGCTCATCTGTTCCTCCTTTGCGGCGAACCGCCCGTGCTACCGGGCGGTTTGCTGTTTCTGGCAGATATAATCCCCGCGTGCACTGGTCCTTACGCCGGCGTGCACCTGACGTGCTTTTGATTGACGCAACCTTGCGTCAAGGCGAAGAGATTTACCTTCTGCTTTCCTCTGACCGCCATCACGACCACCCCGCCCAGCGTTCCTCGCTTGAATTACGCCACTTAGAACTCGCGCGCGAGCGAAACGCCATCGTCCTGGACTTCGGCGACTTGTTCGATGCAATGCAGGGCAAAGGTGACCCACGCGCGTCTTACTCCGGCCTCGCCGACCAATACAAGCGCGATGAGTACTTCGATGTGCTCGTTAACCGCGCCGTTGAGCGCTACGCGCCCTACGCTGGCCACTTTGCGATGCTGGCAATGGGCAACCATGAGCAAAGCGTCTTGCAGCACTACGGCACGTCGCTCACTGACCGTATGGCTGCTGCGTTACGCGAGCGCGGCTCGCAGTGCATTGCGATGCCATATGCTGGATGGGTTCGCTTGACGGTGCACACCAGCACCCCGCGCGTTGGCACGCTTACGATTCGCTACTCGCACGGCAGTGGCTCAGGTGCAATGATGAGCTTTGGCACGCTGGACACGCGACGCATGCAAAGCTATATCTCCGCTGATGTCATCGTGCAGGGCCATACGCACGACTGCTACGTTCTCCCGGTCGCGCGCGAAGAACTCTCTGGAAGCGGCATGCCGCGCCGCTCGCACACATGGCACATCCGCTGCCCTTCGTACCTGGATGACTACGCTGAGCGCGGTTACTCTGCGCGCACCGGTAAGCCCCCTCGCATGTACGGTTGCGTGTGGGGACGCTTGACCGTCACTCGCACCCCGCGCCGGCTTGTCGCCGAGTTCTCGCTTGACGTTGAGCCATAGTCCACCTGTAATACAGGTAAAATCAGGGCATGGACATCGTACAGGTTCAGACCTTTCTCAGATACATCGCCGAACTGCCTGAGGTGCAGTTCATCGCCGCCTCGATTCTGGTCAACACCGCGCTCGCCGTGGCCGCGAGCATCCGCAACAGTGACTTCCACTTGCCGGCATTGGCAAACTTTTTGTGGCGTCATCTGCTACCCTACATCGTCGCCTACGTCAGCATTCGTATTACCGCAGATGAACTTGGGCTACAGGCTGTTGCTACTGCGACATGGTTCATCATCGAAGCGTCGCTGATCGGTCGCATCGTCGCCAGCCTGCACGAACTAGGCATACCGCTGCCGGAGAACCTAGCCAAGCTCCTGAAGAAAGACCACTGAATGCGCATGGACGCTTTCTCTGCGTTGTTCGCCGTCTCCGCTCTGCTGCTGGCTTCGGTGACCGCTAAGCAAGCTGCGGAGATTCGCGCGCTGCGAAACGAGATTCAGGCGCTCAAGCGCGACCTGGAGCGTCACCAGCGCGCTTTTGAGCTGCTCGAACAGGCGATGGAATCTTTCAGGGCGAAGTAGCATGTCGCTGTCGTGGACGAATGAGCGCGTCAAGCTGCGCGACCTTAAGCCGTGGGAGCACAATCCGCGTCAGATCACCAAGCGCGCTGCGCAACGACTGTTGGACTCCTGGCGCGATTACGGGCAGGTGCAGATGATCGTCGTAGGCCCAGACAACGAAGTCTACGACGGTCACCAGCGGTTGAGCGCGCTCAAAGTTGTCTACGGCGACAACTACG
>Ga0308393_1000378_pt1 | contig 23616 bp, 27 predicted proteins | sample Hotspr2Sampleee2_FD_202364 | JGI IMG/M metagenome (GOLD analysis project Ga0308393, IMG submission 202364) | Hot spring phototrophic mat microbial communities from Mushroom Spring, Yellowstone National Park, Wyoming, United States - 20050630_ee2 ... | reverse complement strand
GTAGTGGGTGGCAGGGAATCGAACCCGCACCACCAGCTTGGAAGGCTGGAGCTCTGCCATTGAGCTACCCCCGCACGGCTGGTCGGGGTGACTGGACTCGAACCAGCGACCTCTTGGTCCCAAACCATGCCATTTCAGTCGATCCCCACGAAAGGCACAACATATTGTGCGCTTCCACGTCTGTCAAGCTTCAGGACACTATATCTTGGAGGTGTGACATGAGACGTCGTAGCTTATCGAAAGGCAGAGAGAGCTTGGTCTCTCTGATCAAGGAGTATCTCGATGTGCTACGGACAAATCGATCCAGATTGACTTACGAACATGCCAAGTACACACTCGGTCTCTTCGAATCGTGGTGTTCCCAAAACGGAGTGCAGAGGCTCTACGGGCTGGACCGCCACAAGATCAGGCGGTACGTCCAGTATCTCAACGGATTAGGCAAGAGCAAGAGTACGGTGTGGTCTTACTGCTGTACCGTACGGGCGTTCCTGAACTGGTGTGTGCAGGAGGAGATTCTGGACGATCCGGTTTATCGGAAGGGCGACTTCCCCGCCAAGCCGCATCCACACCCTGATCCAATGACACCAAACGAGATACTTAAGCTGATCGACGCGACCAAGTCCGCCCGCTATCCTTGGATCGCTGCAAGAGATCGCGCAATGATCTATGTGCTACTCCATACCGGAGTGAGACGGGGCGAATTGGCGCAGATGAAGGTCGGTGACGTAGACCGAATGGTGTCTATCGTGACGCAGAAAGGAGGCCGTGCCCACGCTATCTTCCTGAACGGCGAATGCGTGCTGGAGATACGACGGTATCTGAGATTGTATACACGCGAGATCGGGAGGGATCTGAGTCCAAACGAAGCGTTATGGCGCACATTACCCGATAACCCGCTTAGCGAACACGGGATACACCAGATATTCCAGAGACTCTCCGAACGAACCGGTATCCACGTATGGTGTCATCGGTTCCGACAGACGTCCGCAACGCTTCGTTTGTCCAGCGGGGCTTCTACAGAACTGGTACGTACAGCGCTCGGCCATTGCGAAGAACGCTCTATTCTGCATTATGTTAAACTTGCACAGGACGATATAGCCAGACTGATGGACGAGACCTCTCCACTGAAGGCGCTCAAGCGACGCAACAAACTTCCGTAAGGGCTGGGTACTGGATAGTGCGGGAGGGATGAAACGGTGCTTGGCGAGTGCATAGCCATGCACGAAGCGTATGACCCATATCATGCGCATCGCGTTGGTGCATCTGCCTGATGTGATCACCCTGACCTTCTGCGGTAGCTGCACCGTATGGCAACTCAATAAGAAACGGAAGCTGACGGGGAAGGATGTCGTTGAAGGCTACACCTGGTGCATTGGCGTGAAGTAATAATTGCGCCCGGTGTTAAACACCGGGCTTTATCTACCCCCTCTATTGTGCCTTTTAAGACCTAACAATGAGAGGATAGTATCTATGTCAATCTGTCTGCGATACCCGATCCCTGTGCCCGGTATCCCCAACCAGATATTCACCTTTTTGCGCGGTGAGATGCTGATTCGACTTCCTCTTCCTCCGATGGATATGCCCATTCCGTGCTTGCTCAGGTTCAACCTCAAATACCTCGACAAGGGGAACCGCTTCAATATCCTTAATCCTTTCAACATAGTGACCCTCCCTGAACGGTCTCATGGTTCTTTCGATATACCTGTCTTCTGCTAAAGCCAGCATCTCCTTGAATTCGCAGAGTCGGCTGTACAGATCATCGTAATCGTTCATGGAGCCTCCTACTTCTTGGGATAATCGTTCACGTGGAACCCGGAGCCGACGAAGCGGATTGCTACCGGTGTATATATCCGCTTCATTGGGTTTCTACAATTCGGGCAGACCGGAGCTTCTACCTTGTCCTGAATACAAGGGTATTCTAACTCAACCTGCACATCGCACTTATGGCACTTGAACGGGTAGATCACCATATTCTGACCTCCTCGTAAGGATTGGGAACTCCCTGTATGGGTTATCGCCCCATATCACGGAGACGCCGAACTCGTCTGCGACGAACATGACCAGATCCTCCGAGTAGAATGGAGACCTGTTCAGGTCCTCTAACAGCTCTTCTGGGACGGTCATGTACTCACCGCTTTCTAAAGCCATCAGATCGTCCAGAAGCTCTTCGTCTATGAAACCCTCCACTAACTCAAGAGGTATTACGGCTGCACGCACCGGGTAGTCCAGCCGATAGACGACCCTTATCAGGTTGCCTTCCGTTAATTTCAGCCACTTATCGGACTCCGCCAAAATGGAATCGACGAGATGCTCGTCTATGATCAGCGCGTTCGGCTCGGACTCCTGACCGTGGTAGAACCAGTTGACGTAGACACGCTTCATCGTTGTACTCCTATGGAATCTATGCAGGATTGCAGGATATCGATGAGAGTCTTGTCATCTATATGCTGAGAGATTGCAGCGCATCTCATCGGCGTCTTATGCCACCATATCCTCAGATCCGTGGGCTTGTAGAGGAACTGCGGACGGAACAGGATGCAGTCTACTCGATGACCCGGACCGAACCGCTCCACCATCTTCATGTAGAGAGCTTTCTCTCGATCACGATAGTCGCAATCGCAGCGGGTGTATATACCAGACCACCACGGATCTTGTTTATCCCATCCGCGCTCTCTAAACAGGTCGCGGAACCAGCGCTCCAAAGCTTCCATGTAGATGACTTTATCGGACATGAGCCCATATATACGCTTGAACTCACTAAAGCGGGATTGGAAGCACTCCGACCGATGCTCCAACCTGTACAACTCTTCCCACTCCGGCAGGTCCTCCCAACCGCAATCGCAATCCACTAAGTCGAGATAAGGATGGAGCTCAAACGTATCATTGGAGTAGTGATCGAAATACTCTATGTTGAGTTTATCGTAGAGATGGGTTATTAGTGGAGTACAAGCTGAAATCGTAGAAGGCTTCAGTTTAATCATGGGGTAGTGGATGTAGAAATCCGAATCGATCAGCTTCTCGATCATTGCTCCGCTCCTAAATGGTGTGTCTACCATAAGCATCCACTTACAACTTCAAATGAGGAACGAGCTTGGATAACCGGTCCGCCTCTTTGATTTCTGAGCTGTGTACATACTTCAACGTACAGTGACTTAAGGAACGATAGAGCATCACCGCGTTCCGCAAGGCTTCCTCGTCATAAGGATTGTTGTTCGAGATAACCGCTTCCACGATGTCCTTGTGGTTGCATTTCAAAGTTAACGCGGTACTCCAATGACGGTCCCTGACGTGAGACAACGCCGCAAGCACCGCACCGGCGGGATTGCCTGGATCATAGCGGATAACCCAGCTCTCGGTACAGCCGCTTACGCAACAGACCATCGCCCAGCCTAATCCGGTGATGCTTAACTCTATGTATTGCTCATCCATCGCCAATCCTCCCTATATTCAGTACCCTCTCTTAGAACAAAGTAGGCTCTAACTGATAGTTCATCCATACCCGCTCGATCCTCGGCGACTTCTTATGTTCAACTAAACTGCTACCTATAGTGGATCTGGACGCTATCTCAAAGTCCTTCGTCTGCCAACCGGATAGATATTCATCATAGAGTTTGTTGGGGTAACCGCTTAACAGCACCTTGCCCTTGACACGAAGGATGGTCTCTAACAGCCTGACATGGTCCTCCAAAGACATCTCGTGCCGATACGTCCCGTTCGCTACCCGCGTGTCGGGAAGGTAAGGCGGGTCCAAATAGAAGAAGGTCTCCTCGGTGTCGAAGTCCTTTATGAGCTTCTGGAAGTCCGAACACTCTATCATTACCATTAACAGTCGCTCCGCTACCTCCGGCAACCCCTCGATGACACCTAACCACGCACTGGTCTTCAACGCCATGCCCCTACGGGATTGCCATGTGGTCCTGCTCCACGTACCACCGGTGATGCCGTTCAAACTCTGGTACGTGGCTATCCAGAATAAGGCTGCACGCTCGATCTCGTCCCCGGAAAGATAGTTCTCCTTAGCGTAACGATGCTCTTCTCTGGAATGCGGGGTGAGTGAGAGATAACGATGGAGTCTCTCGAACTTGTTCGGATCCTTTAGTACCCTGAAGAAGTTCACTAAATCCTTGTTGATGTCGTTATAAACCTCTACAGGCGATGGAGGCTTGTTCAAAAGGAGAGCTGCACCGCCACCGAAAGCCTCAACATATATCCTGTGCGGTGGAATGAGATCGATGAGATGTTCGATCATATACTGCTTGCCTCCATACCAGGGTAGTCTTAAACTTCGTAGTTCAGCCATAATACCTCTACCCGCCTGCTTCTCGATTTCAATGAGGAATGAGTAACGGCGTCAAACTCCAACCTGTTCCAATCTTTGAGATACCTTCCGTATAAATCATTGGCATACCCACTGAGCAACACACGTCCGGTAACGCATTTGATGGCTTCTAACATCCTGATGTGGTCCTCTTCGGTCATCTCATACTCGTAAGCCTTCCTGGACACTCTTGTTTCATGTAGATAAGGCGGATCCAAATAGAAGAATGTGTGTGGGGAATCGTATTTAGCGAATACCTCCTCGAAGTCGGAACACTCTATCTGTACAGATGCCAACCTCTGGGCTATCTCCGGTAGTCTGTACAACATACCGATCCATGCGCTCACCTTCTTCGCCATACCACAGCGGGAATAGAACCTGTTTCTGGCCCACGCCCCGCCTGTTATCCCATTCAAACTCTGCTGGGTCGCTATCCAAAACAACGCTGCGCGTTCCGTTCGATCTAATCGTTCGTTGGTGTAGCTATCACAAGCGTAACGGTGCTCCTCACGACTGTACGGGGTTAAAATCAGATAACGATGTAACCGCTCGAAGTCTTCTCTGAGCACCGTGAAGAAGTTCACCAGATGCGGATTGATGTCGTTATAAACCTCTAAGGGGGAGGGCGGCTTGTTCAAAAGAAGCGCCGCGCCGCCCCCAAACGGCTCTACATAGGTGCTGTGTACAGGAATGAGAGTTAACAGATGACGCACCATGTACTGCTTGCCGCCATACCACGCCATCCCTCTATTCATTGATTATCCTGTTCCTCCAGGACAACAGGGGTCCACCGAGATCGTCGACCACCATAACCCTGTTCTGATCTTCCGGAGAATACCAGACCTCGTCTCCGTTAGGCAGACGTAACTTCACCCAACCCGAAGGAGAAACTTCGACGCACTTCACCTCCGCGACGCCCATTGAGGCGTTAGAAGCCGTCGTAGAGATAAACCGAACCAGGTAACGATGACCCGCCTTGAACTTCATTGGGATACCTCCAACTTGCAGAGAATGTCCGCCTCGCCGACGATGAAGTACTCGTTCTTGAGGCCAAAAGGCTCGAGATTGAGCTTCATCGGCGCAGTGGCAACGATGAGTACAGTGTCGCCGGGTTGAACATTGAGAGGCACACTCTCCCTGATGAGTTCTGTAATATCTCTGCCCGGCGCGTTCAGCTGAGCCAGTAGTTTCAACATACCGGCAGCAGCTGTTCTGTAACCCGTACCAACCGAAACCACCTTCGCAATCGCCGGAGGCGGCACGGACTTGTCCGGTAGATAAATACCGCCGGCAGTACGCTCGGGTGACTTGATTTTGGTGATGATACAGTAACTACCTACCGGAGTGAATACCAGCTCTTTGGGGTCCTTGCTGCGCACTAAAACGTCACCTTCTGAAACGAAGATGATCTCTTCGTCAGGGTATGGACCGTAGTCCTTGAGGTTCACCTTATGCACGGCGTGCGGGAATACATAGACGTACTCCCCCGGTTCATAATCCAATCTCTGAATGTTACCGAACATGTCCGGTAGACCCGGACCGGCCTTAACAACCCGAAACCAACGTGCGTCCTCTTCGATCTTGTCGGGGAGATATAAACCGCCGGGCGTCTTCCTCTCCAAAGAGGCAGGTTCCAACAGGATGTAATTGTTGAGTGGATGCACTTCCATACGATTCACCTCCGCCGAATAGATATGGCGGAAGTTAATGAACTGTACCAAGCCTATTGGTTGCAGAACGGATCGTCGGGGTCGTAATAACCGTCATCCATCTCTACCAGGGTCTTCAGTGCCGCCGTGAACCCTCCCGACTCCAACGCCTCTAAACCGCGACGGATCACCTCTTGCGGTTCCACATCCTTGGGTAAGGCACCCAAGTTAGAGGATACGTAATCTACCCATCTCTTGCAGATGTCAAGCTTGCCCTCTCGGTTAATCATTTTGGATCTCACCGACTTTCTCACAGTTTGTATCTTGATTACAGGTAACGACGGAATAGAGCTCTCAGCACTTCGAATGTCCTCCAGAGTGCCCGTGAAGATGATCCTCAGCACGGGCTTGAGCGTCTTGTCGTATTTGAATGTGGATAGAGCCCGCACATATGCCAAATCGAACTCCGACTCTATACGCATCCCGATGTTGTTCTGAGATGCATCTATCTGGATGGTAATCCAGGGCCTCTGCCGAATGACCTGATGGGTAACTCGGAGCGGAAGCTCCACCTTCAACCAGCCTTTTGGTGCTCCCTCGCTCCAGATATTGGTGCTGCTATATGACGTAGATCCCGCATAGAACTCTCTTGGTGGATATAAAGTCGGCACCGGGTGCCATTCGTGCAGGTCGCCCCATGCGATGTATGCGAAATGCTTGGGGTCATACAGCGGCGGTGCAGTCCATGCATCACTCGGTGGCTTCATCGGACTGTAGGGATGCACGCCGTGAATCACCATGATGGCATCTCCAGGTTTGTCCGGTATGATAGGCTCAGTCCAATTATGGAGATACCGAGCAGGGACACAGTGAACCTCTACACCGTCTATCATCAGCTTCTGGTACTGCGAACTGACTATGAACAGGTTGGGTGCTATCTCCGATAGCAGATGCAGGGGCGAACTCTCCTGTAACATCGCCGGAGTGTCATGGTTGCCGCCAACGATGATCACAGGCTGCTTCAGCGATTTCAGAACCAGAGCTTCCTGAAGCGAAGGCACATGCAATCTCGGACTGTCGAACAGATCCCCCGCGATAACAATGAGATCGGCCCATGCGGACGCTTCACGAACCGCTTCGTGGAAGCTGCGAACGACGTCCGCCTCCGCGAAGGGCATATTGCGCCTTCCGAAACCGAGATGGCAGTCAGCGATGTGTGCGAGCTTTAACATGTCGGTTCCTCCATATGTTGGGAAGCTCCCTCACCAAAGTCCTGACCCCAAGAACGACCATGTCCTCAACGAACGGTCTTAAACCGGAAGAGGCTTGCCTGATCCTTTCAAAAGGCTTCTGCTCTTCTACCTGTGTCACACTGAACGGCAGATCGGGGAACAGACGCTTGATGCGAAAGTCAAGGGTATATAAACGGTCGCGCTTCGGTTGCGGGTTCTCAACAGTATGCTTATGCTTGTCCAGTAACTGCCACTCCAGTCTCGGTGGGAACACAGGCGGCATTGTGCCTGTACCGGGCTGAATCTCCTCACGCCAAAACTCGCCCGTATCGCCGTCCATGAATGTAGCAATGATCGGATCATCATCCTCCGATTCATCAAACACATTGGGATGACACTGTGGGATCCGAATGGTCAGTACCTTTGTACCCCAATGCCATGTGAGAGTAACGGTGTGGTTGTCATAGTGACCGGACGGCTCGGCGTTCGGACAGAGATACCTGGCGTAAGCTAATACACTTAGCACACGACGGGCTAAACCGTCCGGCATGGGTTCTATAAAGGACATCCAGCGCCCGCTGTGACGAAGCGCCAACAAAGCGGACGTGTAGGGGGACATGACACACCTCCTTGTCTACTTGCACCATGAGGGACCTACGGCAGCTTCCACTACAGTCGGCACATCAACCAAACCGACCATTCGGCTGCCTTCTACCATGCACTGTGTAACTATAAAAGCCACATCATCGGCATACTCTTGAGGACACTGCACCACTATCTCGTCATGCACCGTTAACACGGGATAAGTGATGGATAAATCGTAGCCTCTGGAACGAAGCTCGCCGTCTATTAATATCAACGCGAACTTCGTCGCATCCGCGTTTGTCGCCTGAATGGTGTGATTCACAGCCTCCCGCTCAATCGCGGTAGCGTAGCTCTGTAGCAAGGAATGGATACCCTTGGTCGGAACGTGATTGGGGAAGCTGCACCAACGCTTCCTGCCGTAGATGGAAGTCACATAACCCCTCTGCCTGGCATAGAAGATGGTCTTGTCTATGTACGACTTGAGGTTCCTGTAAGTGCCGAAATACCTGTCCAGAAGACGCTGGGCGTCTTCAATGCTTAATTCCCGACCGCTCATCCTGGTGATAGTTTCCGAGAGACTCGGCGCCTGCATACCATAAAGAACTCCGAAGGATACCGCTTTGGCCTCCGTGCGCTCCTGCTTCGTTACCTCCATGGGGTCCTTGTTGAAGATAATGGAGGCGTTCATTCGGTGGAAGTCTAATTGGCCCAACCTGTTCTTTAACTCTATGTAACGCTCGTCCTCAAGCTCTACATGATGCCACGGATAGTAACCGTATTCGCGTAGTAACTCCTCAATCAGCTTCCGCACCTCATACTCGCGCCAATAGACCTCTATCATCTTGTGCTCTTGAGATAACTGAGCGGCAACGCGAAGCTCGTATTGACTGTAGTCCGCCGTAACCAAAACCATGCCTGGAGGAGCCACAAACATGGAACGCATGTCCAAAGGCTCACCGAGATACTTCTCCAGAAATTGCGTCGTGTCCGGCCTCGGACAGTTCTGGAGATTGGGATGACGACTGGAGATCCTGCCGCTCTCCGCATAGGTCTGTATAAACGTGGTATGAACTCTACCCTCACGATGAAGGTTCTGCCAGGACTTCAGGTAAGTAGAGTGAATCTTGCTGACGGCCCTGTAATCTAACAGGGTCTCCAGCAACTCTACCAACCTCATCCTGTGGGATTCCGGATAGGCGGAGGCGGACTTGCCTAAACGAAGCGCATTGCAGAACGTCTCAATGCTTCTGGATTCACTGCTCGATACAAGACCACCGGAAACGAAGGATAAATAACCCCTCCAAAAGTGCTGGGAGCGGACGTTAATGACATCGGATACCGTCCTCGGTCTAACTCCGGGATGCTTGACGGCTTTATCCTTCATCAGAGGCCTTGGAAGCGCTTCTATTATAGTATCACCACCGGCCCGATACATCTTCACCAGTTCCGAGATAGTCATAGGCTTACCGTTCAGGAAGCCCAACACCGCCATATCGTCCTGCGCCATGACGGAGTACAGCCGATTCTCCAGCAGCTGCCGGACATTCTCCACGCGCTTGGCATAACTCTGCACGATATCTATATCCACAAGCACGCCTATCAGCTTCATCCTTATGAGTACAGGAGTGAGCCTGCATTCCAGCTCGGCAATATGCATAATATCATCACGTCTGATCTGTCTGGAGAGCGCAGCTGCCAGATACAGAGTCCACTGCGCATCCTCGGCGGCGTATCGGCACTGCTCTGTGGTGATATACTGGAACTTCTCGATGTCGAACGTCTCCCGAACAGATTTATCCATCTGGTAACCCAGCATGATAGAAACGGCAGATGCCAGCGATTGCGAGGGATCGATTCTGGTGACCTCCCTGCCGGGCGTCACCAGTCCGTACAAAGCCATGGTGTCAATAATCCGATCGGGTACGTACCCGCCGATACGATACACGAACTGCATATCATAAGAGGCGTTATGCACGATGAAGACCCGATTACGTAGCAACCGAAAGGCTTCACGCCAGTAATCGTCGGATCTCTGTACACTATCCTGATAGGGACAGGTTAAGATCAAAGCGCCTCCTGGATGTGCCAGTGCGCAGATGATGACTTGGGCCAGATCCGCATGGAGTGGGGTATTAATGTCCGCCTCTTTGGGCGATAACGTCTCCAAATCAAAAGCAACCAGTTCCTCATCGCCGAGCCATTTCTGAAGTCGTTCCAACGAGTCCGGTTCGCGCACATCCACGATTTCATGAACACCGAACAACGATTCCTGTAATTCCGGCAGAACCTCTTCCAGCCGCAACATCATCTGTTGCATCGTGATCCTCCAATTTCGGTTTAACAGATCCTTCCGGGGGTCAACGACTGTCGGCTAAAGCCGACAGCTTGCGTCTACACCAGGAACGTCCTGATGCGACACGATAGGCCGGTTGACAGGCGGCCCGCCAGCGTCGGGTGTACCAACGCTGGCCAGGTACTTCGCGGCGATGTTTCTGGCGCCAACGAGGTCGGCGTTCAATCGGAAGCCGCAATCCCGGCAGCGGAACTCGGATTGGGAGCGACGATTGTGGCGATAGACGCACCCACAACGAGGGCAGGTCTGCGAGGTGTGTCTAGGGTCCACTCCGACCACGACGCAGCCTTTCTCCTCGGCCTTGTAGGTAAGGAAGGCGCGCAACTGGGCGAAGCTCCAGCCGTGGATACGGCGGTTCTGTTTACCTTTGCGCTGTTTGACCCGTGTGCGGATGTTCTTGAGGTCTTCCACGACGATGATGCTGCCGGGGGCGACGGAGTTGACGATCTGCCGACTGAGTTGGTGGTCCAGGTCGCGCCGGAGCCGAAGCTGTTTGCCCTTCAGCCGTCGGATATGCCGACGGGCAGAACGGGTGCCTTTGGCTTGCAAGGCACGACGGAGCCGAAAGTACCTTGCTTCGAGCTCGCGCCAGCGGCGCTGCCCGAAGAATTTGTTGTGCGACGTAACGGCCGGGCGGACAAGGCCGAGGTCCACGCCAATAACCTGGCCGGAGGGCCGGGCTTCAGGTGCGGGCACGTCTACGACAACGTGCAACCAGAACTTGTCGCCTCTCTGGATCAGGTCGGCGGTGCAGACCTTATACCCCACGTACTTCTGCGCGTAGGCGGGAATGCGAAAGGCAATCCGTTGGCGCCCTTGCGTCGTGGACAGGACGGCAATCCGCTCTGCCCACTTGACGGTCAGGGTGTGGTGATTCAGCCGGGCCGGGCAACGCTTGCTTCGAGGACATCTTACCATTCGGCCCTGGAGCAGTCGAGTCAACGCCGATTTGACAGCCTCGGTTGCCTTGACCCGCGCCTGGATGTGCAGGTCAGAGACGAGGTGCGGGTACGTGACTCTGAGTGGATAGTACATTGCTTGGTGAAGGCGGACGCCGTTCCTTTCTCGTTGCTGCCAGCCGTAGGCACAGACGGCATTGAAGACAGCGGTGAACTGGTCGAGAGTTTCCGCCAGTGCGGTCACCTGTTCAGGCGTCGGACGAAGCAGCAAGCGAACGGTCCGGTTCATCGGCTATCGTCCCTTCTGACTCTCGATATGGTTTCATTCGGCTTTAGCCGGTATCTCCGCACTCGAATCCCATCATGCCACACCTTGGTTAGACTAGCCGTCCAGAATGAGCTCTAACATGGATTCGGTCGCTTTATGCGTCAAAGCGAACCTTTCGGGGTCGAACTCCAGAACATGCTTGCGGAACTCGTCTAAACTCATGACGAACTTGCGACCGAGATACCGCGCAGGTACCTGAATAACCTCATTGGTTCCCTTGTTCAAATAGTAAGGATACCGAACAATGGAGATAACCGATCCGTTACGATGCGAAAGGATGGTGCGCTGTCCGAACATCACGGAGGCCATGTGCCTGTCTATCTCCCATAACCGCCTGCCGAAGAAGTCCTTCAATCCGGCGCACTTGGCGCAGTCCAGAAACCTCCACGCCAGAACGTGCCACGGCGTTGTACGGACCCTGAACGCCATACTCATCCACTTGTTCCATAACCAACTGAAAGAACGAAGATGCTGACCGGCTAAATCGTTAGCACAAGCTATACCTATCTGGGCGGGATGCCTGATCTCTACCAACGTGCCTTCCGTGTCTTCTTCACCTAAACGAACACGCAGACGGAAGCCCCGTAGAGCGGCATGATAAAACATCAACATGACTTCCCTGATGTATCTGTCAAAGTCCTCCGGTAATAACCTGAACTCGAACCGCATGCGGTACAGATCGGAGACGTTCAACACGTCGTAATGGAACGAAAGCGTGCGATCAAACCATAAAGGTAACGGCGCTTCTACTTGTCTAGCCAACCCGTTATCCTCTATCTCAGGGTCGAACTGATGAGGCAACGCGAAACGCAGGTTGGTCAAAGTTAATAAAGAAGCCATGTTCTGCGGACTCTTCACGTCCACCATGCGAAAGTAAGAATCTACATGAATGAAGTCCTCATCCTGATTGACAGATACCAGATAACCTAAATCGCGCTGTCGATCAATGGCCACCAAAACGCAACTCGGCAGTAACTGTAGATCATGAGTCAGCCGGTCCAACCGGTAATCCAGCACGACAACGTAGTTCTTGGTACACCACCCGAACCGAGTTTGAGGGGCGACACTCACCTCACCCCTCACCTGATGAGAGAAGGTCTCCGTACTCCATGAGAATAAAGCATCCTGCAGGTACCCTCTCAACTCGGTGAACTTGGGTATGGTGACAAGAGACCCGTTTGGCTTGAGACGCATGGGTCTTAACGCCGAACGGATGCTCCTGTTGGCCATCTTGGTGTACGTGCCTAACATGCGCAATAGAGTGGAGAGGATGGAGACGACCGGACCCTCCGGATCAGGCGCTACACGTAACGCGGAGAACATGGATTCGAATATCGAATCCAACCATAAGGATTCATTGCCCTCGTAGATGACTTCGGTTCTACCGCATTCCAATCCAGGAGACATCACCGGCATGTCGGCACCGATAAGCGGATGACTCGTCGCAGCTTGCAGGTGCCTGATAAGCACCTTATCCGAATGACCGTATAACGATAGTAACCTGGTGAAGACGTGTTCCTGTATCTTTGAAACCGTGACGGTGTCCCCGTCCGCTAAACGCCACGCAGCACAGACTATACCATCGTCCTTAACGGGTAGCCGGACGCCGTTCTCAAGAAGGTAATCTACTCTTACTCTTATCAAGGCAGGCGCAATGGAGATACCGTGATAATCGAACCGGTTCTGCATGCACCATAACTTTCTGGAGAAATTGTCGACGTGGAGGTAGGTGCTAGGATATCGGAAGTCCATTTTGATTCGGGCTATAATCGGTACACCTTTCCGCTTCATGGGAACGAGGCGCTCCTGCCGGGGCATGAGCCATTCCAGCAGGAGCACCACATTCACATGCCGGCTCCGAAAGTCGTCAATCAGAGCGACAACCTTCTCCACAACCTCTTTATCAAGGCTCTGCGAATGGGTCATAGTTCGGGTCGTCCATCTCATCATCGCCGGCAACAACCACTTCTTCCGCCACAGGCTGCTGAGCCGCTCGGGGTACGGTGATGACCTGCGGTTTCAGCGCCGTGCCGACCGCTTGCTTGTTGTTGTTTTTAACCCGAGCGGTGCCTTCCATTTCGACTACCCGCCCGCTCTGGGGTTTCGGCTGAGTCTGAGGCTGAGGCTGAGGCTCCGGCTGAGGAGTAGCTTCCTCCTCTTCTTGAACAGGCACATCCAACGGCACAAACGCGGTTGGGAAGACTGTGTAACGATCCCGCACCCGGCTCGTCTTGGTAACGTAGTTGCCGTTGATGACGGAACCGCACACGAAGACACGCTGCTTCTGCATCAGCTGCATCGCCGAGTCAACCATATACTGGTTGCTTTCGGGAATGCTGACGGCAACGTCCACAAAGTGCGTATTCCCGTTGGCGTCGCGCGAGTCGGCAAGGTAGCCGCGTACCCATAACCCGCCGTTCTCGCGCTCGATAACCTCGTTCACGGTGAAGATCATCTGGATGATAGGTCTCATGGTTTCCTCCTTGTGTGATTACTCGTCCTCTATACGTTCCAATACCTCGTCTGATCCGTAACCGACCAGACTGATGGCACGCCCAATCGCTCCCGTTTCGGCAAGCGGTACGCAGTTCTCACCGAAAGCCCGATCGTGACCGGTCGCTACCACCACATCGTTCTCGTCCCGCACCTCCGCACGGAAGGTAGCCAGCTCCTGATTTAACTCCAACGGCTGCGTGACGATACGCCAATTCGGGTGGTCCTTGCGTAACTCCTGAAGACGACGGCGAATCATAACGTACAACCGCCCGCCGCGCACGGGAATGACATCAGAAGCCGCCTGAGGCTGTTGCTGCTGATTGGGACGCAAAGCGCTCTTGAAAGCGGTCTTCTGCTCCATCGTGTATCACCTCCTTAGTGTTCAGATGATGCCAACAGGGTCTCGTAATAATCCCATTCCGTCTCCGGAACAGGCTTCACACGAGTTGTGAACGGATCCAAGGTCAGAAACGTGTTACCGTCCAAACCGGAGGTCTTCACCTTCAGAAAGCTCCATACGAGTACAGGCGCCAACATGGAACGGTAAGACATATGGTCCGTCCAAAACGGACGAACCTTGTCCTGCGGAGTAACCTCTATGGTGAGCGGAGACTCCTTGCGCTTGCTCTTGTAATCGTTGTATACGAAGGTGATCACCTTCGCAACATACTTTAATGCGCTGGCTCCGTACACATCGTCCATGCTCGGCTTACGCCAATTGGTGACCTTTCTAGCGTGGGCGGTCGCAATAAACCGAACTCCCCACATCTGAGAGGCGGTCATAATCGATGATCCAATACGGGATAACCGCTCATTCTCACCCGCGTGGGCGGCGCTCTCTACAACGACGTCGTTGAGCGCGTCCAGAATAACCAGTATCTCCGCCTGATCGGACCGCTGCTTGATGTGATGATACAGATTCATGATCACCAGCATGATGTTCTCAATGGACGGAATCAACATGCCAATACGATTCGTTTCGGAGTTCTTGCCTAACGCGCCGTACATAGACTGCGCATCCAGAACCAGTAACCGACTTAGTCTGGAGAACTTATCGTAGCCGTCGTCCAGTACAGCCTCATAACATTTCATCGCATCGGGGTCCTGTATGGACTGACGATGGTAATACTCCATCTTGACCGCCTCAGGCGATAAACCGGACAGAATGGCCACATACTTACTGACCCGATCCCTGAGATCATCGTCTAAACTGAAATCCAGTACCCATAAGTGGGGATTGGAGACCGCAAGCTCTAACCCTAAACTGATGGCAATGCTGGACTTACCGTGATTGGATTGACCCGCTATTAACAATAAGCCGCTACTCCAGCCCCTTAGAATAGCCGGTATCCTTTCACCCCAATACTTCCAATTGAGCGGCTTGCCGTGCGTCTCCGATTGGTTTATACCTCTTACGATTTCTACCTGCTGCTTGTGTAACACGTTGAAATCTATAGAGGCCATCTAGTCCTCCTTGAATAACTGGAAGGTGTTGACTATCTCCGGGTCACCGTCTAAGATGACCCGAAAGATGTGGTTCCAACTCCTGGTTCTGGCTAAAGATACAAGCTGGTTGTGAACCGTCTCATAGGTAGCACTACAGCGTATACCCCAACTCTTTAACGCGGAACGGTCCCTGGTGTACATGAACAGGTTCAACAGAAACAGGGAATTGCATTCCACCATGACACCTTTGAGAGCGGAACGCACAATCTCGCTCTGAGATAAGACCGCAACGGATACCGCTTCCTCTAATAACTTCGAATCGAACGACATCTTGTTGCCGTAAGGATCCGACACGGATCGGGAATCCCACCACCTTAACGCTGCACTCAACACCAACCCGTGACGATACCAGTGCAGACACTCCGGCACATCTAACACGTTCAACTTGAACTGAACTCTGGAAGAGAGCAGGGAGGACGGGATTCCGTCCCAAAGAGAGATCATCTGCCTCAAACGACGGAACTCACCGTCCTCCAATAACGGCATGTATAAACCGGCTCTTGCGTAATGGTCAGGCAGGAGGTTTGCGTCAGGACGCACAGGAAGGCGGAGACGATAGCGCTCCGGTAACCCTAAACGCTCATACTCCGCATCGGCCGCATCGACAAACAAACAAAGGGATCGGTAACCGCGCTGTAACCAGTTGTCATAAAGACCATCGCCAATCCAGAGTAATAACTGAAGGACGTCCATCGCCCCCGCCTCCCTGTGACTCACTGGATCTGTATGTCAGGCACGGTTATGAGCGGCGGTCTCAACCGCTCGTGCAACAGGAACTGGAACTGGAACCATACCGTTTCCTGGAAGAGTTTAGGCGATTTCATGAGGGTCTGAACGTCGATTCCCAACTGATTGAGCGCCGACTCCAACCCGCGCGACTGCAGATTGCTGAATACCGCAGCGAAGATCTCCGCCTCAGCCTGCTCGGATTGGGAGATCACCACCGGTAACGTGAACCCCTCACGAGGCGTGAAGGTGAGACCCTGCTTGTTGGCGTTCCACCACCGAGCGATCTGAAGCACGTTCTCACGACCTGCCTCGTCTCTTGCATACAGATCCACCACCGCCTCCAAATCCATGCCGCGCACCTCCTCGATCTTCGATGGATCCACATGCACCTCGACAGGCACGTTGCCGGAAGAGAAGATGCGCATCAGCCCGTTAAGCAACATCGCACCTGCCTCAAGCCCCCACCGGTCCTCCGTGGGATCAGGCTCACCGACCTTGCCTAACGAACTCGATACCTGCGTCGAACCTTGAGAGATCAGCATCTGACATGCCTCCTTAGTGAAGTTCAAAACGGATAGATAGAAGGTTAGTGCTCAAACTGTACATCCTCACCGGCATCTACGCCTAAAACATATGAGGGCAATATATCAGAACACTCACCAACCCGCTCCAGGAGAGACTCGGATTGAGACGCTAACTTACGGGCGGAAGTCAATACGTCCAACATGTGGACTAAAACCGCCAAATGATGGTTCCGTTCACCTACTACAAGCGTATGACGATGGAAGCTCTCTTCTACAGATCTATCCAGTAACTCCGGAACCTTCCAGGGTCTACTAACAGACCTCATCACATATGACGGGTGGAAGGTCTTATACACCACACCGAACGGCTTATTGTGATCAAACGGGTTAATGCTGGGCTTCCGCTTGTTGCCGGTACAGTGCTGGTAAGCTAAAAGCGCATCGTTGCCCAGCAATACCGTGGCCTTGGGCTCTATTAACGCCGCCTCTAACCATAACCAGCCCGAATCGATTTCAATCTGCTTCGGATCCGGTACACCGTTGGATACACCGGTAGGGCTCCTCTTGAACGTGGTACGACGATGCGCGTTGGTCGCCGCTCCAACTACCCAACCCGACCACCTTGAATGATCACCCCAAGAAGGACGACGAATCATCGCCCTTAACAGTAACTGACGTAACAACTCGCCCGCCGTGTTGCAATTCATGCCGGGCAGTCTTATACGCCGTAACTCCAACTGCTTCTCATCGGCAGGCGCGAAGGAACAACCTAACACGCGAATGTCGAACCGCGCATTGCTCTTCTCCACTAACACCGAATCCACAAAGCATCGGTCGAAGTTAGAGCACTGCACACACGCGGAACCCACTAAGTTAAAATAGTCCACCAAAGGCACCCCGACCTTGTTCTCCGCATAAGCCGGAGCCTGGCCGACCAACAGTATCTCGATATCAGGGTGAGCCTCCGCGAACATCGTGGAAGGACACCATGTGCTGTAACGCGCGAAATCCGCGTCACTCAGCTCCGAAGGGTAACGAAGCTCCAGAGAAACGAGGTTACCGTCATCGTCTAACCTGGAATAGACGGACATAATCATGAGGGATAGTATCTGAATGCCCTCTGTACGACGGTCGGCAAGCGTACCGTTAAGGTAGATATCTACCAGACGATCCGACCATTCCTGAATACGCGGATGTTTACATAACTTCAACTGCTGTTGAAGACGATGCCGGAACTGCTCTGCCTCCTGGAATCTGATGTTAGCCGCCATCCTCTCCTCGGGAACAAATAGAGATAGCCGCTCCAGAACCTCTTTCATGGCACCGTACGCTCCATTACCTGCTGGACTAAACCCGACCACACACCGGCCTGGATACAGTCCAAAATGAACTGATACAGACCTTGCGATTTGATGTCGCCGTACTGGTAATATGCACCCCTTCTTACGATAAGGCCGACACGCTCGCCGTAATGAACGACAGGCTGGAAGTTGTCGTAACCGTATCCATAAATCACACGGTAACTCACCTTCTCCGGAACAGGTTTGGTGCGGAGGTTGTCTTTGATGATCTGGATGTCTACCTCGTGACCTATCGCGTCATTCTTGCCTAACATGCTGAAGTCCGGCATACCGGGCAGGCTCTCTAAACCCCCGGCATCGCCCAGCTTGATCTTCTTTGAAGGACTGGTGGTAATCCATATCCTTAACTTGGGGAAGAACCTTGAACTCTCACCGCCCTTAACGGTGGGAGGTAACGGCACGGTGCTTACCTGCTGACGGAACTGGTTGATGGCGATAACCGCAGAATCGCCGAACATCCCAGTACCGATGAATACACGGTAGAACTTGTCCATCACCCTCGCCAGAATGCCTACCGTCTGACCTTCAATGCCGCCCTTCTCTACCGATTCGATCTCCATGTACGGGGCTAATGCCGCTACGGAATCCAGAACGATAACGTCAATGTTACCACGTAACTCACGGAGGATGTCCTTCAGCGCATTCATCGCCTTCTCGCCGTACTCAAACGGCTCAAAGACCACTACCCTGGAGGTGTCTACCTTCGCCAATTCCAGTGATGCTGGAGTGATCGGACCCTCCGCGCTGATGTAGACCTGATAGGTGTCACCATGCCTACGCTGGGCTTGACCGATGGTGTGAAGCGCTAAGGTGGTCTTCCCCACACCGGGACTGCCGGAGATCTCCGTAACGACACCCACCGGTATGCCGCCCCCAATAACGGCGTCCAGCATGAAGCATCCGGTGGGTATCCGCTCCCTGAACTTCACAATCTCGCTGGCCAACCCTATCTTGGGCTTGCCCTCCGGAGAGTACTTCTTGTTCAAATCGCCGATCAACTTCAATAGCTCGGATGTCATTGCCTAACCTCCATCTATTACTAACAATAGATAGAAGAACGGGACGGGGAATGTACCAACTAAATGGAAGAAATGATGAGGGTCTCTAAGTCGTTGAGAGTGTAATATAAAGAGTTGAGGCGCCGCTCTATGATGCACCTTATGTCATCCAGAGGATCATCCTCGCATCCGTCCACCAGATCTATCAGATAGGATTCTATGCGCTCGCAGACCTCGCTAAAAATGTCATACTCGCACTCAATCCATAACAGTCTGGTGGTATTGGCGCTCATGATGGCCTTCAAAGCCTCCTCGTCTAACCGGAACCTGCTCAGTACCTCCGAATTCAAACGATCCAGGAATCTGTCAAGCAACATGCCGAGCACTTCCATGTGATCGGATCCTAACTCTGTACAGAGATGCTCCAGTATGCCGAGGAAGAGCGAACGATCGATACCGAGTATCCGATCGAGACTGACAGGACGCTCGGCTAGAAATAGACGGTCCCCAAGGTTCACTGCTCTTGTCCTGAAGGTATCGACTTCCTGTCATCGGTTTTGAGAACCAAACTGACCTCCTCTTTGAGATACTGCCGAATCAACTCGCCACCCGGCATCTGCAGGTGACCGGTAATGGCGCGCTGGTCGGGCTCAATCTTAGTGCGAACCAGATGGGGGAACGCTTCGGCGAACTTCTCGATGTCAACAGGAACCAGCCTGGAAGTGACAACCGCACGAAGCCTGCCTCTGCCCAAAGTGTACTGCTTGATGTTGCGTCTGGATAGCTCCGACAGCACGTAAGCCTCCAATTCTCGCTTCTTGGCAGAAAGCGCCTGAATCTGTAACCGCAACATCTCTAACTCCTCCATCCACGCCTCGAGATCACCCGTTCCGGATTCCTCAAGCGGGACGAATTCGGTAAGATTGTCTTCAAATACCATGGTGAACCTCCTCAAGTTTGTATTATCTCTACTGAAGATGCCTCCATAAAGACTGCGCGTCGTCGGATAACAATACCTCGTCCGCTAACGGATGTAAGGTCGGCGATCTACCGATGTGAACCAAAAAGAATCTATTACCGGTACGACGCTTCCATTCCATGAAATGCTTGGCGAACTCGGCGCCTACATCCGCCTCACCGTCGGTGATCATCAGAATGTCTCTATTAAACTCCATGGCTCGCTTTATCGGATGTGTAAACTCCGTGCCTCCACCTATAGCCCTGCCTAACCATTGGATGACCTGCTCTGCCGTAGCGTCTTCGGGAACCTCCACCATCTCATTGGGATAATAACTGAAGGAGATGATGTGACACCTGCGGTTCTCCTGTTTCAGTTGCGAACGCAGGGCGAACGCATAGGACTTGGCTATCAGCACCGCTTCCCCTAACATGGAGCCGCTCTCATCGATCAGTACTACCACGTCGCCACGACGTCTATCCGGAGGACGGCTTATATCCCGTATCAGCAAGCGCTTCTCTACCCATTTGAGGTCAAACAGCGATTCTGTTTCTGGATCGGATAACAAAGATAACTCCGAACCGATAACACGATTCAGCTCGTCTCCGATTGTTACACCAAGTACCATGACGGCACGACGTGGGAGGTTCGCTCTGACCGAAGCGAATAACTCACGGAACCGACCGAACAGATGGTGCGTGCGCCTTACCAAATCGGATATCCTCGGAAGATCGGGATAGCTCAAACTGACGTAACGACCCGCACCGTCGCCGCAACCCATGGATCTCAGAACAACTACCGTCTCCACAGAATCTTCAGCTTTCTGAATGGCAGACGCTACCGTTTGTACAGCCTGAGCATTCAGAAGACGCTCCTGTTTCTCTATCTGCTCTAAGCGAATCTCATCCTGATCTAGCTCCGCCTCTCGCTTCCGCTCCTCCAAATCTCGGTAACGCTCCACTAAAGGCTCTAACTCTTCCATAATGGGCCTTACAGCTACACCGGACAACTCCTCATCTAATATCGTCGTCCGATGAAGGTTCTCATAAAGAGCGTAACCGAGCACCTCCTGAACGGCGCGATACCAAGCCATGTGACCTTCCACAGGATCAACTAACTGAGGGTTCGGCTCATATAACGTGGTGAATAGATCCAACTCCTCGCTTCTGTCCAGATCGTATTGATCCCTTACCAACCCGAACCCTAACCTGGCAACGGGAGTGATATTCACAGCAATACCGTTCAGTCGTCTGTCCATTGTCATGTCCTCAGCTGGATGAGGTCTATAATGTTCTTGTTGATCTCTTCTACCCTGACCCTGTAGCGGTCCAGCTCGTCCAGCTTCACGGACTTCATTGTCTTGAGGATGCTGGCATGCACGGTCTTGCAACGACCGGCAACCTTCATCAGCTTCTCAAAATCGGAACCGGACTCTGCGAACGCCTTCTCCAACTCCGAAATGGCCTCACGAATCTCCGCAAGCTCCGGAAACGTCGCCGAATACAGGAGGTTCTCTACATTCTGACCTGGTCTGGCAAGAACGAACCTCAAACTGAGAATGTCCTCACGCTGTACCTCATCGGAGCCTCTGAAACCGGCGGAGACCCTGAGCACCTTCATGCTTTTGACCCACCTGCGGTCGCTCACAATGACGCCCTGAGCCCTTAACTCACGCCTCAAGCCGTGAATTAAGTCCAGTATGTCCTCACCAATACGAACGCCGCTCGGATCGATCTGAGGGACGCTTATCTGTAACGGAGTACCGTTACCCCTCAATAGATCCTTGAAGTTGGAATCGTCCACATAGCCGATATGAACGATAAACAGGAACCTGTCGGCGAAAGCCTCGAGCCCCTCGGAGGGATACTCGTTACTGGCGCCGATGACCATCTTTAACGGCAGCTTCAGATCCTGAGTAGGACTGATTTTGAGACGACGATACTCCATGGCGTCCAGTAACATATTCAAAATGGCGGAGTTGGCTTTAAAGACCTCGTCTAAGAATACGATCTCCGCCGTGGGGAGGAACCCGTCCACCAACCTTTCGTAGCGCCCCGCCTTCATGGCGCTTATATTGACAGGACCCAAAATCTCGTCCGGCTCGCTAAAAGCACTGAGCAGCCTGTGGAAGAAACTCAAACCCGTCTGGTTGGAGAACGTCTCCGCCAATAGCGTCTTGGCGGTTCCGGGTGGACCCAACAGAAGGATATGCTCCCCACTGTGATAGGCTAAACTCAAAGCCTGAACGGCTTCGTCGCGCTGTACGAAGTTCATAGTACGCCCCCTATAGCAGAGACATCTGCATTAGTACGGTTGGCTTTATCTCCTGAGTCTGTACAGGCTTGATGGACAGAGATTCAACTAATTCTCGCTTCGATTGCTCTAAGATGGCGTCTAACTGATCGGAGTAGGAACCCAAAATGTCCTTGTAGATAGATACGGTGTCTATGAGCTCCGCCAGTTCCTTATGGAGACGCTCCTGAGTCTTCTCGCGCTTCGCCTGTAACGCCCTCATTCTGAGCTGACCGACCATCATCCTGAAATGCTCCTTTAAGGACTCGAAGATGGTCTTCAACTCGTAATCCTGACCCGTCACGGCGAACTTCATGACCTCTCCATCCAGAGCGAACAGGGTGTTCTCAACTAACTCCAACAGATGTCCCCTTGCAGAAGGAATGAAGTACGCTCCACCGCCCTTCCTTAAAGCTAATGCCCCACGTCGGGTAATATAACGAACCATCTTGGCGATGACGGAAGCGGAACATACCTGCTGACAGACCTGCTCCAACTCGAACTGTAACCTGTCTTTGGATACGGGGAACATCGGACCGACATGAACCACACGGGGCTGCTGATTGATGTCCATCGGTAGACGGAACACGACGTCAGGGTAGGTCTTTAGCGAATCGGGGAACTTCTTCTCCAGAACTAACGAGAAGAGCACCTCGCCCTGCCGGTAATCCTTGCCGATCTGACGAACGAAGACACCTCCGCCGTTATCACGAACCATCTGGTTGATACGGGAAGCGAAGGTGTTGGAGTGATACAGATAGACGGAACTGGCATCATAACCACCAACATACCCGGAAGCCTCCGTGAACGCGCCGACCGAAACGTAGGTCGGAGCAGTCCAACCTACGACGTGACCCTTGAACACCAGAAACACCTCCTTGACGCTAGGCACTGACTAAATCGGTATCTGAATATTCCGATTGAAGGAAGTCGAAGTCTAAGTCTAAACTGAGCTGACGTGAAAGCAGGTACCGATTGAACCTCTTAACCGATAAATCGCAGTAACCCCTGTCTATCTCCAATCCGATGACGTTCCGATTAAGCGCATGGGCAACAATCAAAGTGGTACCGCTACCGGCGAACGGATCCAATACGGTGTCCCCTACGTAACTGAATAACTTGATACACCGTTTCGGTAGCTCTATGGGGAACGGTGCGGGGTGACCTATCCTCGTGCGGCTCTCCGGATTGAAGGACCAGAACCCGTTCGTCCATGCCTTGAACTCCTCCGGTGTGATGTCCGAAACACCTTTAGATAGCTTCTGCCAACGCTCCTTGCAGAGCAGAATAATCACCTCTACCGGCGCCATCACATACGGCGCAGAGGCGCTTAACCAGGAACCCCAAGCGGTGCGCTTCTGGAGGTTCTGCTTGTACCAAACCACCGT